>Ga0209955_1000007_pt1 | contig 139277 bp, 125 predicted proteins | sample SalPonA_A_H2O_MG_FD_185716 | JGI IMG/M metagenome (GOLD analysis project Ga0209955, IMG submission 185716) | Water microbial communities from South San Francisco under conditions of wetland restoration - Salt Pond MetaG R2A_A_H2O_MG (SPAdes)... | ecosystem: Environmental > Aquatic > Non-marine... | reverse complement strand
CTCAGGAGTGGGGATTTTGCCAGTGACATGCAATGTGTTTTCTTGGACGACAATGTCAATGTTATCTTGTGAAAAACCGGCTACAGCCATGGTAATTCTGTACTTATCTTCACCGAGTAGTTCGATGTTGTAAGGAGGGTAGCTGGCTTGTTTTTCGTTTCGGGCTGCCGATTCAATCATAGCGGCAAGGTGATCAGAACCGATAAATGAACGGTATAATGGTGATAAATCAATAGTTCTCATAGTCATATCCTATAAATATAAAGCAATATGTTAAATTGTATGTCCCGCTAATGCGGCGACGTTTAATCGACCTCTATTGAGCATCGATAACTTATATCTAGGGATGGGCAAAATACTTTTCAAGCCTTATTTTAAAAAAATTGAAATATTTTTTTGAAGCATAAAAATTCGACCGGTTTTGTTAGTCTAGTCTTCAAGTATCCTATTCCTCTAGTCATCTATTCATTTACTTACTTAGTTATTTAGTCATCTAGTTTTTTAGTTATCTCTTCATCAGCACTATATACCTGGGCGCTTCAATGTATATACTAACGCATTAACCATAATAATAACGTTCCATGAGCAAATGCAAAGAGAATGACATGAATCCAATAAGACTCGCTAATGACAATGATTGGCCAAATATATGGCCGATTTTTTCTAAAGTCGCTCAAGCAGGAGATACCTACGCTTACCCTAGAAATATTACCAATGCAGAGGCTAAAACCATGTGGGTAAAAGCACCGCAAAAGACATTTGTTTACGAAGAAGACGGTGAGATATTAGGAACGTATTATATTAAGCCTAATCAAGCTGGACCAGGTGATCATGTCTGTAACTGTGGATACATGGTTGCAGAGCAGGCTAGAGGTAAAGGCATAGCGAGGAAACTATGTGAACATTCGCAAACAGTGGCGCTTGAACTAGGCTATCAAGCCATGCAATACAATTTTGTTGCTAGCAGTAATAAAGTCGCGGTTAATTTGTGGCAAAAGTTAGGGTTTGCGGTGGTTGGTACTTTACCGAAAGCATTTAATCATCCTACCCAAGGGTATGTCGATGCCTTGGTTATGTATAAGTGGTTAGCGTCAGTAATATTCAGGTAGCTATTTAAATGAAATATCTTAAAGTGTTGTCTGCGCATTTTTCTCAAACGCAGTGCACCCAATTGGAGATCATCCAGTCTTTATGGAGTGACTATGGACATATCAGTCGCTGCTTTGTTCCTGCTTTAAATGCTACGGTTATTGTTAAATATGTGGATTTGAGCAATATTCCCGAGCATCCAAGAGGATGGTCTGGAGAGGCATCTCATCAGCGTAAATTGTCCTCGTATCACAATGAACAGCGCTTTTATCAATATTATGCCGCAGAGTTAAACACTGCCTATCAACAATGCATGGTTCCCAACATGTATTTTTCTGAGCCAGAGTTAGCGACCTATAATTTTCCCGTAACTGACAAGTCTGAAGTTAAAACCGATGGTTTTTTATTTGTTCTCGAAGATTTGGATGCTTTGGGGTACTCACATAGATGTATGACTTTATCTCGGTCAGAAATATCGGTCTGTGTGCAATGGTTAGCTAAATTTCACTCACATTTTTTAACAAAAAAGACACCTGATTTGTGGCCACAGGGAACATATTGGCATTTAGCCACTCGCCAAGCCGAATTTACAGCCATGCCTGAATCAAAACTGAAAACAGCAGCGCTGAATATTGCTGAAAAATTACAATCTGCACAGCATCAAACTTTATTACATGGTGATGCAAAACTCGCTAACTTCTGTTTTTCTGCTGATAGACAACAAGTCAGTGCCGTAGATTTTCAGTATGTCGGACGTGGTGTTGGTGTGGTGGATGTTGTTTATTTACTGGGAAGTTGTTTCACGGGTTCAGAATTAGCACAACATGCGGATGATATTTTAGATGAGTATTATGCCAATCTAACCAAGTTTGCGGTGCATCATGAGGTTATCGAAGAATGGCGAGACTTAGTGCCATATGCATGGGCTGATTTTGAGCGTTTTTTGGTAGGTTGGTCACCAGGACATAAAAAGTTGAATGCCTATTCACAGGCTCAAACTAAAAAGGCTCTAAAAAAACTTTAGAGCCTCTTTTAGATTCACACAATGGTAATGCTTTATAGCTTTACGTTAGCCTTATCCGCTTATTTATGTCTCTCGCGTAATACACCGACCACATCTTGCATAGATAAACCGCTTGCTTGTAGTAAAACTAGTAAGTGATACATCAAATCTGCCGACTCATTTTTTAACTCGTCTAAATCTGCAACCGTTGCTGCTAATGCAGTCTCAACACCTTCTTCACCCACTTTTTGTGCAATGCGTTTGATACCCTTGTTATACAAAGATGCCGTATACGAAGAACTAGGATCAGCACCTTTCCGGCTTGCAATCAACTGTTCTAAATCAGCGATAAACGTATAGTCACTTTGCGCATTATCGAACCAGCATGCCGTCTCACCCGTGTGACAGGTAGGTCCGACCGGATGCGCCAATACTAATAAGCTATCGTTGTCACAATCGGCTTCTACTTGGACTAAGTTTAAAGTGTTACCGGAGCTTTCACCTTTGGTCCATAAACGTTGTTTGGAACGACTAAAAAACGTCACATGACCTGTTTCTAAAGTATGTGCTAATGCAGCTTGGTCCATAAAGCCTTGCATTAATACTTTGCCGGATAGGGCGTCTTGGACGATTGCTGGAACAAGGTTGTCCATTTTTTCCCACGCAATTTGTGCGCTGTTTTCTGTGGTGATGATCATACAGTTCTCATTGGAATAGTTTCATTATGTAGGTAAGTTTTGAGCTCACCAATATCGATAATTGCTTTGTGAAAGACCGAGGCTGCCAAAGCACCATCAACGTCTGCTTCTTTGAATACATCTGCGAAATGATGCACACGACCGGCGCCACCTGAGGCGATAAGAGGGACTTGGCACAGTTCACGAATAGCTTTGAGCTGTTGGATATCGTAGCCTTCTCGTACGCCATCTTGGTTCATGCAATTTAAAACAATTTCACCCGCGCCGCGTTTTTGTACTTCTTTGACCCAGTCAGCTGTTTCCCATGAGGTTTGTTGGGTACGCGTTTCATCACCGGTAAATTGATACACTTCATATTTGCCGGTGGCTTCGTTGTAGTGGCTATCGATACCAATGACAATACATTGCTGGCCATAGACATCATGTAGCTCAGTGATGAGTTCTGGATTAGCTAGTGCAGGGGAGTTAATTGAGATTTTATCTGCACCCATAGCTAGAATGCGACCTGCATCTTCAATCGTTTTGATCCCACCTGCGACACAAAAAGGAATATCAATCACTTCAGCGATACGTTCAACCCAACTTTTGTCAACAACCCGGGCGTCGCTGGATGCGGTGATATCATAAAATACGAGTTCATCAGCACCAGCCTCTGCGTAACGCTTGGCTAATGGTACAATATCGCCAATGATTTCATGGTTGCGAAATTTTACACCTTTGACGACTTTACCGTCTTTGACGTCTAAACAAGGAATTATGCGTCTTGCCAGCATGCAATCGCCTCCGCTACTGTAAATTTACCCTCTAATAGTGCGCGACCTAAAATCACACCATCTACTGCAGTCGGTTGTAAGCGTGCAATGTCATCTAATGAACCAATGCCGCCGGATGCTTGCCATACTACAGAAGGGAATTGCGCCTTCATTTCGGCATACAGTTCTGCATTTGCACCTTGTAAGGTACCGTCACGGCTGATGTCGGTGCACAGTACATGTTTAGCACCAACACTTAAAAAGTCATTTAATAACGCTTCAATCTCAACACCAGAGTCTTCTTGCCAGCCATGCGTTGCAATACATTTTTTACCTTCGGCATTGATGTTGACATCCAAGGCTAAAACAATGGCCTCAGGACCGTATTTTTGCATCCATCCTTTCACAAGCTCTGGTTCTTTGACCGCTAACGAACCGATTACGACACGTTTAACGCCGATCTCTAGCAGTTGTGCGACATCTTCTTCGCTGCGGATCCCGCCACCTGCTTGAAATGACATGCGTTGGGTATCTACCATCGCTTTGATAAGCGTTAATTGGCGTTTAGTGACATCTTTGGCACCCGTTAAATCGACAATATGTAACCATTGTGCACCGGCATCCGCGTATTCGTGGACGACCGCGATAGGATCTTTGGCGTATTGGGTTTTTTGGGCGTAGTCGCCTTGATAAAGACGAACCACTTCGCCATCAATTAAATCTATTGCTGGAATGATCATTACAGTCTCACAAAATTTTCTAGAAGGTGGGCACCGGCGTCACCCGAGCGTTCAGGGTGGAATTGCACGCCATAAAAATTGTCTTTATGAATAGCAGCACTAAATGCCATACCATATTCACAGGTCGCTAACGTGTGCTCATAGACAGGTACGGCATAACTGTGCACAAAGTAAAAATGTGTACCATGCGTAATCCCTGCAAACAATGGATTGCGCTGCGGGTTGACCGTATTCCAACCCATATGAGGCAGGCGTAAATCACCCACTTGCATTCTTTCAACAGAGCCTGGAATAAGATTCAAACAGGGAATATCAGCAGTGCTGTGTAGCCCAGTCTCTTGCGACAACTCTGTCATAAGCTGCATACCTAAGCACACGCCAAGCGTCGGTTGTTGCAATGCTTGGATAGTCTCGATTAAGCCTTTGTTCGCAATCGATACCATCGCATTTTGCGCGGAACCAACACCGGGTAAAAAGGCTTTGTCTGACGCTAATATGGTCTCAGGATCGTCTGATACGGTCACTTGTACACCGAGGCGCTGTAAGGCAAATTTCACCGAAGAAATATTGGCACAACCGGTATCAATAATGACAATGTTTTGTGCCATTACAACGCTCCTTTTGAACTAGGTAGCGTGTTACCTTGTTTGCTAATAGCTTGACGCAGAGCACGTGAAAAGGCTTTAAATAGCCCTTCAACTTGGTGATGTGCATTGCCATCAGTCGTGGATAAATGCAAAGACAGCCCCATGCTTTGAGATAGCGAATGGAAGAAATGCTCGACCATTTGAGTGGCTAATTCACCGACCTTTGCTTCTGTGAAGTTCGCTTCAAATTTCAATACTGGACGGTTTGAAATATCCATGAGACATTCTGCACGACACTCATCCATCGGCAGGGCAAAGCCGTAGCGGCCGATGCCGAATTTATTGCCTAAGGCTTGCTTCATCGCTGCGCCTAGTGCTAAGGCGGTGTCTTCGACAGTATGGTGGTCATCAATATGCAGATCACCGGAGACTTGGATATTTAAATAAATACCGCCATGCGTCGCAATTTGATCCAACATGTGGTCAAAAAAGCCAATGCCGGTGGAAATATCAGAAGGACGTTGTTGATCTAGATTCACTTCTACTGAGATTTTTGTTTCGGAGGTGTTGCGCTCAACTTTTGCGACACGCTCAGAAAATAATAAAGCGCGTTCAATATCATTCCAGTTTAACGTCTCTGGGTGATATTGGAAACTTTGGATCCCCATATTTTCGGCTAACTGGACGTCAGTAATACGATCCCCAATAACGAAAGAACGGGTAAAATCGATACGCCCTTGTTGCAGGTAATCTTTGACCAAACCCAAGTGAGGTTTGCGGCAAGTACAGTTATCTTCTGGGTGGTGAGGACATATTAATACATCATCAAAATGCACACCTTGCGAGTTTAAAATAGCCATCATCATATCGTGTGGCGCGTCAAAATCGGCTTGGGGGAAACTATCGGTACCCAGTCCATCTTGGTTGGAGACCATCACTAAACGAAAACCTGCTGCTTGTAAGCGCAACAAGACTGGGATGACATTTGGTTCAAAGACTAATTTGTCCAAACGGTCTAATTGTTTGTCCACAGGTGGCTCTTCAACCAATGTTCCATCACGGTCAATAAATAAGATAGGTTGGGCTGAACTCATAAGGCAGTCGCTTCCTGAATGTTATAAAACTGAGTCATCAAGGCTAACAGTCGTGCGTTTTGGGCTGGGTCGCCGGTACTAATACGCAGACAGTTAGCGAGTTGTATTTGTTTGGATTGGTCACGGATGAAGACGTTGTGATGCACTAAAAATTGCATCAAAGCGTCTTTGTGTGATGTACGGAATAAAATAAAGTTACCGTGTTGAGCACCTACTAACTCAATATCACCAAGCTGAGTAATGCTTTGTGCTAGTGGCGTTTGTTCCGTTAGTATCTCTTCAACTTGTTTTTGCATCCGGGCTAAACCTGCCGTACTTAACGCTTGGGCAGCGACATCTGCTACAGGTGCAGATAGAGGATACGGAGCAATTACTTTTAACAACGTGGTAATGACTTCCGGTTGGGCGAGGGTAAATCCACAACGCAAACCTGCTAGCGCAAACGCCTTGGATAAAGTGCGTAAAATCACTACATTCGGATATTGTTTGAGCCATGCCGTATGCGCCGCAGAAGTAAACTCAATATACGCTTCATCGATGACTACCAGTGCAGTATCAGCATAATGCGTGATCACGGCCTCGATATCTGCCTTGGCAGGTAAAGTACCTGTTGGATTATTTGGTGCGCAGATAAAGACAAGTTTGACGTTGTCGTCTTGAGCAATAATTTGTGGGACGTCTAGTTGAAAGCTAGTAGTCTCATTATTGATAAGCGGGACAGTTTTAACGCCAACATTACAAGTATTTGCAGAAATCGCATACATGCCATAAGTGGGAGGACAGATAAGAATACTGTCTTGCTCTGGGTTACAAAACGCACGGATCAGAAGCTCAATCCCTTCATCGGCGCCACGTGATACCAACACTTGCTCTTTGGCCACACCAGCATATGCGGCATAAGCAGCAATAACCGCATCTGGCTGACAATCTGGATAGCGATTATATAAACTCGTATCTAAGGTATAATCATGTGCTTTTGGTGCTTCATTGGCGTTTAGCCAAATCGGCGCTTGGGCTGTTGCGTATTGTTCACTGGCCGCAAATAATCGACGTGCTGACGCATAAGGCACTAAGTTTAAAACGTGTTTTGCGACATTTCTCTTTAAAAAATCAAGCATCACGAGTACCTGCAGCAAGTTTGGCTAAACGAATAGCTACCGCGTTTTTGTGCGCATCTAGTCCTTCAGCATCAGCTAGGTGCATAATCGCTGGACCTAAGTCCTGTAAGCCTTGCTTTGACAGGGTTTGTACCGTAAAACGACGCATAAAATCCAACAAACCTAGGCTCGAATAATTTCGCGAATAACCATAGGTCGGTAATACATGATTGGTACCACTGGCATAATCACCGGCAGACTCTGGTGAGTAAGGACCGACGAAAATAGAACCTGCATATTTCAATTGGGCTAGTGCACTGTCAGTGTCCTCGACTTGAACAATTAAATGTTCAGGTGCATATAAATTACTGACTTGGATGGCTTGGGCTATATCATCACAGACAATATAGCGCGCGTATTGCATGGCATGTGCGGCAATTTCCTGGCGTGATAATTTAGCTAATTGGTCTGCAACGGCGACTTGTACAGCTTCAGCTAACGTTAAAGATTCGGTGACTAAAATCGCTTGAGAATCTTTACCATGTTCTGCTTGGGATAAGAGATCCGACGCCACAAAATCTGCATCTGCATCTTTGTCGGCGAGTACTAGTACTTCCGAAGGTCCTGCAGGCATATCAATGGCAGGTCCGCCGGCTAACAAGGCCACTTGCTGTTTAGCTTCAGTGACATAAGAGTTACCGGGACCAAAGATTTTATCGACTTTGGCAATGGTTTCTGTGCCTAGTGCTAAGGCTGCAATTGCTTGTGCGCCACCACATAAATAGATCTCATCGATGCCACATAACGTGGCCGCATAAATAATTTCAGGTGCTAGAGAATGCTGTGCATTAGGTGGACTTACTAACACTTTGCGTGGGCACCCTGCAACTTGTGCAGTTGTGCCTAGCATCAGAACAGTAGAAGGCAAGGGCGCACTGCCACCTGGAATATATAAACCTACAGCATCCAAGGCGACATGTTTTAATTCACAGACTACACCCGGCTGAGTTTCTAGTGTGACGTCATTAGGCATTTGCGCGGTATGAAATGCCTTAATGTTGCGATAAGCGATATCAATTGCGGCTTTTACTTCTGTACCAAGTTGCGCTAGTGCGGTCGCTTGGGCGTCTGCACTTAATTGTACCGAGGCTAATTCAATCCCATCAAAACGAGCCGTATAGTCAAGTAAAGCAGCATCGCCTTTGGTGCGAATACGACCAATGATATCGCCAACTTGTTCACTCAATTGTGGATTATTACTTTGCGCTGGACGAGCAAGCGCGGCGACTTGTTGTGCTTCGGTCAGTTCATTCCACTGTATTTGCATGTGCGTATTAACCCATCATTTTTTCGATTGGCATAACTAGGATAGAGCTACATCCTAGCGCTTTAAGTTTTTCCATTGTCGTCCAGAATAAGGTTTCGGTACTTACGACATGGATAGCAACCGTTTCATCATTTTGTGCAAGCGGCAAAACGGTTGGGTTTTCTGCACCCGGTAACAAACTTTTGACCTGTTCTAAATAGGCTTTCGGTGCATGTAGCATGATGTATTTGCTTTCCTTGGCTTGCATAACACCGTCGATACGTGGCAAGAAACGATTAATCATAGCTTGCTTGTCAGCGTCAAGTGCGTCAGATTTTTGGATCAAAACGGCTTTGGAGGTAAAGATGACATCTTCTTCGTATAACCCGTTAGCTTCTAAGGTCGCGCCGGTGGAAACCAAATCACAAATAGCGTCAGCGACTCCGGCACGTGGTGCAACTTCAACCGATCCTGTTAGCATGACCGCTTGGGCATTGACGCCTTTTTCGGCAAAGAAACGCTCAAGTAAATAAGGGTAGGTAGTTGCGACTTTTTTGCCTTCAAGAGACTGAACGCCTTGGTACTCTAATTCGTTAGGCACGGCGATGGAAAGACGACAACCGCCATAGTCTAGGCGACGTAGCGTTTTGAATTCGCTAGGTTTGTTTGCTGCGGCGCGTTCGAGCATTTTTTCTTCTAACTCGTTTTCACCAATAAAACCTAAATCAACCACACCATCCATGACCAAACCAGGGATATCGTCATCACGCACGCGTAATAAGTCGATGGGTTCATTCGTAGAATGGGCAATTAACAGACGATCACGGATCTGTAATTTCACGCCAATGGCTTTTAATAAGGCGATGCTGTCGTCACTTAAACGACCTGATTTTTGGATAGCTATACGTAATCTACTGGTGTCACTCATGCGAATTATTCCTCTCGCGTTTTAACGTCTGTCTAGTGCAATCAATTTTATAAACAAAAAACCCCCGAAATTCCTTCCGGGGGTTGTAAGATAACTCTACGCCACTGGAAGGAATACAACCCTCCCGGCACGAACCAGAAAGGTTATGCTAAATGATGGTGATGATGATTTGCGTAGATAAAATTCATTTTTTTGATAGAAGCCGTTACTTCTTTAAAGATGATGTGAATATTACCTTTTTATCAGGGGATTGGCAAACCTCAAGCGCCATATTTAAGGTTTTTTTATGGGGTTCCGATATAATAAATAGGTCTTATATATTCGAGGACTCTGTATGAGTGACATGATGATCTCATTCTTAAACTGTCCTTCGACAGTGAGGTTGTAGCAGAAACCCAGTGGTAGAGTCGAAAAGCAGTTAGAGGTAAGGAAAAGCGTAGAAGATAAAGCTGAACTCACTGAAGAAAAGTTCTATCCTGCTTATGCTGCGCGCAAGCAAAAACACATTTCGAAACACAATTCTTCCGACCAAAACGGTCAAAATGACGAAGATGATACTGAGCATTTAGATATTTTTGTGTAGACTGTAGTTAACTCATACAGGAAAGCACATGAAATACCTTTCAGATATTCAAGATAAGTACAAACAAGTGATCCGTGATAAAGCCATTGAAAAGGCGGAGGTGCGGATTATTTTGTGCGACCGTGATTTATCTGAGTTTACCGAAGAAGAATTAGAAATTGTCGTGCAAGAAGAAGAGCGCAAAATCTATTCTGCTATAAAAGAAAAAGGTGTTCTGGCTGTTTTAGCGGTACTCGGTATAGGAGTATTTGGCTAATGCATCGTTTGCTGAAGTATTTCTTAACTTTCTTGTTGTGGCGTAATTACAAGGTATTAATTGTCAGTACCTTGTTATTGGTTTTAAGCATCATTTTGATTAACATGGGACACTCTGACTACCTTATGTGGGCACAAATGCAAGAACCTGTGCCAGCTACAGGGATGAGTTTTATTTATAAATACTTAGCATATGTTGCGCTGTTATTCGGTTTTGGGTTGATTAATCACTATGCCAATAAGAAAGTGGAAGCAGAGGAGCTAGCCCAACCCAGCAAAGCTAATATTATTTTAGATACCTTTGACAAAATTAAGCCGCGTACATCATCTGCAACTAAAAAGACTGCCGAACAAGCTAAAGCAGCCGCCAAGAAGGCCGCCAAACACCAAGCTCACTCTAAAGACGGGGACAAACCCGACCCATTCGCCAATATTCGCAAGAAAAAGAAACTGCGCAGCCAGGCGGATATAGTGATTGAAAAGAAAAAGTAAAAAATTTTCACGTACTTATCCCTTCAATAATTTTCTCTATTATTCCTAATATCATCGTTTATCGCGTCATTTCTATTCGGTGGGCTTTTCCATGTAGCAGTTCAACAGATGCATATTTCGTTGACTTGGTCGATATAGCTAGTTCAGTATTTTTATATTGAACCTAACAAAAGGCTCCACTGCACAATGCAGGGAGCTTTTTTTGTAAAAGATGCTAAAGCCCGTAGCCAAAATTAATTACTACCTTGCTTTGAAGTAACTATACGATTGGTCATTGTGCGACGACGATAAACTAAATATCCCAAACCTAGCCACAGCCACCAATGCATTGCACCACCGCTGCTAGCACGTTCTGCCTCAAAATCAGTTTCACTACGTCTTGGGTTTGAGCGTTGGTTATATTCATTGACATTAGAGATCCCATCACCATCAGCATCTCCGTTGGCGTCAGAAGGATCTAATGGGTCAAAGTCGTACGTCAATTCAAAGCTATCCGGCATCCCGTCATTATCATTGTCCGTATCGGCATTATCACCAATCCCATCGCCATCCACATCACTGGTCTCAGTACCATCTAAAGGCAGTGGATCGAGAATATTACTCACCCCATCAAAATCACTGTCGTTTTGTGGATTAAACGGTTCGTCATCAAGGACTTTACCGATAAACACAATACCCACGGGGCGGTCTAAACCACCTGCACCAGCAGTCACAATTTTCGTAAATAAACCACTGGTCAGGGTGTCATACACAAAGATTTCATCCGTTGCGCCACTACACACGTACAAGCGATTATCCGGACCACGCTCCATGCAGGTTGGCGTTGCCAGGCCATTATCACCAGCGGCTACAAACTCACCTAAGAAACCACCTGCGGCATCAAACGCTACGATGTTACCTGTGCCGGCATTACTCACTAACAGCCGACCATCGTTTAAACGCACGATATGTTCTGGTTTATCTAAACCTTGGTTAGCAAAGACGCTACCGTCACCCATGACACTGCTTTCATTGAATGTACGTGTGACTAAACGATTAGAACTGCGGTTAACCACGACTAAACGGTTATTATCTAAAAGCACCATATCGCGATAGACATCTACCGTACCTATCTGATTAATGAGATTGTTGCCGTTATTGCTCAAATCAAAAGTCTCAATGAACGAACGTCCCAGTCCATTATTGACAATTAAGCGGTCACGGTTATCGTCGTAGACAATATGAACCGGAAAATTCGTCAACAGGGCACTGCGGTCGACCACGATTTGCTTTTCTCCAGTGACTAGGTTGTAACGGACAACATCGCTGTATTCAACAAAATAAAGGTTATTACCGTCGCGCACAATGTCACTGCGAAAAGTCAACGCGAGAGGCTCGAAGCTCGCAATTTGTCCCAAAAAGTTACCCGTGGTGGCATCGTATTTGAGTAATTGTTGTGAGTCAGCACTGACCACAACCATGCTACTTGCGGATAACACATTTGGTACGGTGTAATCATCTACGCCATCGTCATCGTTGTCAGTGTCGCTCAGTGCACCAAAAGCGTCGTTATCAAAGTTTTGTGTTTCTTGGAAATCAAACGGGAACGCATCGAGATTATCTCCAACACCATCTAAATCTGAATCAACAGAACTCGCTGCATCAAATGGCAGAGCATCACTGGTATCTGGTACGCCGTCGTTATCTGCATCTGCGTCGGCATTATCACCGATGCCATCGCCATCAAAATCTCTTGTTTCAGTAGCATCGTTGGGAAAGGCATCGCTATTATCACCCACACCATCGATATCTGTATCTGATGTTTCTGTCGCTATAAAAGGAAAGGCATCGAGCGTCTGGTCTACACCGTCACCATCTTGGTCAGGGAACGTGCGTAAAGGAACAACCAGATTGGTTAAGGGTAAAACCGGCTCACGATGATTGGCGTTTTGCGTTGCTACTGCTGTAATCGCCGCTGCATTGTCGGCAATCCGTGAGTCACCACAAGCGAGTCCACCACAGGTGGCTGAAGGATTTGAGAAAACTTCGAGTTTATAGTTGCGATTTACATCCCCCGTGCCAATAGAAGACATGATTGTGTTGAACTGCCCTGGGACAATCAACGCACCGGCTGCAGTAGAAGGGGACGTTATTTGCTCACCAAACTTTTGGTGTTCCGCCGCAAAGTTGTGTCCAACCTCATGAGTAAAGGTAAACGCACAGTTTGAGCCACCGCTGATCCCCACATTTGAGATATTCGCGACAAAGTCATCTTGGCTGTTAGGGAAGATAGCGACGCCACAGACTTCACGCTCATTGAGATCGTGTGTGCGGATCATGGCAACCATATCGGCACCGACAGCATCGCGCACATCAGCGATACTTTGCAGGCTAGATGTCACGACGTTTTCTTCACGCAAAGCAGCTAATAACTCATCTAGAGCAACTAAGGAAGAAGGTTGGGTATACGCCACAAATTCGGTTCCAACCAGGCGTAATTGAACATTGATATTACTATTTACAAAGGTCTGATTGGCTTTGAAAATAAGATGTTCCAACAATGTTTGGGTCAATTCACCCGGGAACTCAGCCACGATATTCGGGGTGTATAACAACAACACATCAGTGACATGATAACCATTGATTAAACGCGCTTGGCGGTCAGTGGCATTTTTAGCCAGTGCGCGAGTATTGATTTCAGGTGTGCCAATGGTGTCATTAATATGCTGGCGTTCACCCGTGTCAATCTCAGTAAGGTCGGTACTCCAGGTTCCAGCATCGGTAGAAACATAGAACCAATGCTGCCCATGTCCGACAAGTTCTCCGATACTCGTGGTTTGTCCTTGGGTATGTAGCAATGTATAGCTACGACCATCTAGTGTCATACTTTGACTAAAAGAGGTGTGCTGACTATCAATATTATGCGCTGATTTGGCTAGGCGGTTTTGCTGATTTGCCACCGTCGTGAGGGCGGTAATATCCAAGTGAAAACGCTGCATAGATGAATGCGGTAGCGCTAATACATTGGCTTGGGGTACATGTTGAACTTGCGCTGATGGGAGTTGGGCAAATACTTGAGGCATATCATCATTACTCGCATGAGCCACAGTATAGGCGCCACATAAGCCACAAGCCAGTAAGAAAAAACGAGAAAACACCTTCATCAAGAGATCCTTTTTATTATAGTGGGTTGAGTCTATAAAAAATTGCTCTTAAAAGGAAATCTTACTTGGTAACATTTTGTTATCGAATAAAGGGTTGATTAACGGTCCTTGTAACGTTTCAACAAATAGTCAATCAACTCTAATACCATTTCATTAAACACCGCAACATCGACATGAGTTAACGCAAACGTATGTTTGAAAACCGGAGTTGAAGTGTTCTTATCTAGTGTGAAAAATACCGTTCCCTTGTTTGCATTCCCTCCAGTCCAAGCATTGATTGGGTTTTTTAGCCAATAACTTGTGAATGCTTTTTCGGGATATTCACTGTCTTGTAGGGCTTGGCTGAGTGGTTTATTGCTTGCTAGATCAGCATGTACAGCTGGTAGTCGGTAGATAATTTGCCACGAACGTGCGCATAACTCTGGCAATGTCACAGTCTGCGTAAATCCATCTAACTCGATGTAAGCAGTTAACAAAATCATCTTGAATGACTTGGTCATAGCTTCTTTTTCTAGTTGCTGAAGAAAGGTATCAGCGTGTTGTAATACCCTTTGCTGTTCTGGACTCAGTAAGTTATTCTCATCCAAAAAAGTAAACCAAGATGCTTTGTTCACAAGTTTACGTAAAGCCCCGCCAGCGCTATAAAACTCTCCTAATGTTGGCCGGTGGTCACTGTCATTGACTAAATTTTCAAAGATACTCAATTCCCTAGCTTTTTTTGCATCGACCAATGCTTGGAGTGTATCCATAGCATCGGGATCAATATTAATAAAGCAGCCAGAATCGACAAACCCAGCATTGGGATCACGAATGAATGCTTGGCGTGCTTGGTTACTCGAACCAATTTTGCCGAGTGCTTCAAATTTTTTAAAATAACTGTGGTGATTACCAATAAAGTCTATAACGGTCAGACTCATTTTTCCTGGTGCCGTGCGTAAGCCTCGACCAAGTTGTTGTAAGTAAATGATTTTGGATTCAGTTGGACGCAACATTAAGATCGTATCAATCAAAGGTAAATCGGTACCTTCATTAAATAAATCGACAGAAAACACAATGTCTAACTCGCCTTGTTCTAGCATTGTGAGCGCAACATTGCGTTTGGTCACAGATTGCGAATGAACTGATACTGCTTTGACACCTTGCTTACAGAAGTATTGTGCCATGTAGTCGGCGTGTTTGGTTGAAATACAAAATGCGAGTGTGCGCATTTGTTTGTGTTTTTGCCAATGGATAAAATTGTGCTTGGCGCGTTTCTCGGTTGCAAATTGATTAGTGAGCTCATGAATATCAAACTTACCGTTACGCCAAGGTATTGCCTTGAAATCCACAATGTCGTGGATCCCGAAATAGTTAAACGGGACCAAAACCTGTTGCTCAATCGCAGCCGCCATATCAATATCAAAGACCAAATTGTTGTCGCACAGACTTAAAATATCGGAATTATCGGTACGCTCAGGTGTTGCCGTGAGTCCCAGCATAAATTGCGGCTCAAAGTAGGCCAATAAGCTGCGATATGAACTTGCCGCGGCATGATGAAACTCATCCACGATAATGTAATCAAAATGTGTTTTGGCTAGGGTATTGAGATATACCGACTTACCAAAGGTTTTCACCGACGCAAAAAGCATATCAACGTCAGTGTCCTTGTGTTTGCTATTAAAGTAGCCTTTGGATTTATCCGGGAAAATGATGTCAAAGGTTGCCCGAGCTTGTTTGAGGATCTCTTCACGATGAGCGACAAATAGGACTTTTTTGGCTTTCACGGCTTGCACATCAAATGCACTTAACCACGTTTTACCTGTGCCAGTCGCCATCACTACAAGACCACGCTGATAACCTGCTTGGCGTGTAGCTAGCAATCTATCAAGTACTTCTGCTTGGATAGGATTGGGGCTTATCGTTATCGCATCGTCTTGAGTTGGCTGGTGAGCTATCTCTGCCACCATTGGATAAGTTTTATGTTGGTCGTAATTAGCTTTATAGGCTTGAATAAAAGCATAGTCGAGTATTGTGCTCGCTTGATCTTTGAATAGATGAGCAAACTCTTGTTGGATCAGACGAAATTGTGTCAGATGAGAGTGTTGATGAATACAAGCATTCCATTCAATACCACTTGTCAGCGCTGCTTTTGAGATATTACTTGACCCAATAAAAGCCAAACCTTCGCTGTTAGCTTGATGCACAAATATGTAAGCTTTGAGATGGAAACTCGTGGTTTGCTGTGTCTGATATACACGTAAATTGTCTTGGTTATCAGATAGGCTCAACATTGAGCTTAATGCGCTGGGTTCAGTGACATACATATAGTCACTGGTCAACATCCGAATTTTGACACCTCGCATTTGTGCATCTTCTAGTGCAGTGCGTAACAAGCGCCAACCAGAATAGCGAATAAAAGATACAGCAAGGTCAATGTGTGTCGCATTGTTAATTGCGTCTAATAGCTGGGGCAATAAAGGGTTATCTGGCCCACTGGTCAGGGCAACATGTTGTAAAGCGTGTAAGCTCACAGGCAGTCCTTGTCAGGTTGACGAGTATAAACGTTATTTTGTCACGATGATGTTATGCCATATTTGTAAGTGGTCACGCAATGGTTTTTCTTCTGTCCAGCACTCTTTTATGACAAAGCCTGCTGAAACAAATAAGCTTTGCAGTGTCTTGGCATCGTAATATGCAAAATACCGGCCTTTGGCGTCGGGGCCATCAGGTTGTTTATCACCTTTGAAAGAAGCATAAAAAACACTCCCTTGGGATAGATGCGCATGTAAGGTTTGTAACACGTGGGGTAACTCAGTTTTGGGTAAATGTAACAAACTCGCACAAGCCCATATCGCTTCGTAATTTTTGGGGAGTGCTAATTCAAGAAAGTCTTGCACTAACACGGGTTGGTCAAGGTACTTTTCTGCCAGTGCTGCTAACTCGGCACTGCCATCCACAGCGGTGACGTCCATACCTTGTTCTTTAAAATACTTAGCATCTCGTCCACTGCCACAACCTAAATCAAGTAGAGTAGCGCCAGGGGATAACAATCCAATAAAGCGTTCATATACGGCCTGCATATCCAAGTGCTGGGTTTCAGTCGCGTAAGTGAGGGCGTTTTGATTGTAGTATTCTAGGGTCATGGTGGCCGGTCAGTTAACGGTAAATTCTAAATATACATCATTCCGTATAGGTTGGTGTAGTGTCATTTGCATGGTGATTGGGGCATTGTCTTGGTATTCAGTCACGTCTGCAGTTCCTAAGTAAATGTATGGTTGAACCAAATTATCAATTTCTTTAAATTTACGAACAAAGATATGAAGGTTATAACCTTGTTCTTTGTGTTCAATGATTTGCTTACCTTGTCCTGAGTCTTGTCTGGACGACCTCGGACTTTGCCACTGTAAGGTATCAATAGAGGTGATTTTGTCTTGATATTCAATCGCTCCTTCACTTTTATGAAGCTCGATGAATAAAAAGAAATCATTGTCTTTACGAAAGACACCTTGTCCTCTAAATGCACTGTGTTTCTTTTGATATTGAATAGCTAAAGCGGTTTGACGCATGTTGTATTGACAATATGGCAATAAAAATGGAGCAGACAAATGAGCGTGAGCAAAGTTTTGTTCATAGGTTTTTATGCCATATGAAATGATGTCATCCAGCCATTTTTTCTGTTGGTCTTGACAACACGTAGTCAGTTTACTCGAAAGGAAAAATTCGTCAGTATTTTCAGCAGCCTGCAAGTAATCAGTGGTTGCAATGTTAGCGCTCTGTGACTTTAACACGCCAAAATTGGGATATTTCTTGGTGTCGTTGGTATCAAAGTAAGCACCCTCGAGATATTTCAAAGCATGGTACACATCGTCCATCGAAATATCAGGTATCCATTTACTTAATAATTTCTGGGCATAAGTTGCTTTGATACTTTTATGCTGGAGTAAGTATTTCAACAATACAAATTCATGTATACGGACAACTGGAAGGTGGTCACTAAAGAAGCGATAGAGCGATGTGAAAACATTGTCGCTATTCAAGCGTAACAGTTCAGTGTTGGATTTTTCAATTTTTACCAAAAAATCGAAATAGGTTTTATAGTTGCGAATAAACTTGATGGGATCTGGTGCACCATCCACTAAAAAGTAATCCATTAGCCAGGGTACATGGCGGCCAACTGTCTGTTTAAATGCGAGGTATTCTTCTTTTAAATATTTTAGTCGATTAAAATTTTCATTATCTATTTGAGCTAAGATTTGCTCTTTGATGATTTCATCTAGTTTAATATGAGAGCAACCTGGAAGAGAGATAAAGTCGGTTTTAACTGCGACTTTTAACGAGTCTTTGTCATAGTACCGATTACCAAATAATGCAACGGCGATTAAAAATGCATTGTTGTGATTGCCGATAAAATCAATCACCGTTAAAAATTCTTTATCAAAATGCTTACGTAAGCCTCGGCCTAGTTGCTGTATAAAGATTATTGGAGATTGGGTTGGGCGTAACATTAAGACGGTGTTAATGGCAGGAATATCCACACCTTCATTGAAAATGTCTACCGTGAAAATGATGTTGAGAGAATGCTGCGTACTTTGCAATTCATCAATCGCTTTTTCACGGGTATGTTGTGGGTCATTACCAGACAAAGCCAGCGCAGGGATCCCCATTTCAGAGAATTCTTTGGCCATATATTTAGCATGATCAACATCTACACAAAAGCCAATGGCTTGTAACTTATCGCCATCAAAACCATAAAAATCAATCTGCTCAATAATATGTTCAACTCGGTAATGATTTTTCAACAAACGAGCTAGCTCTTCAGGCTTATTCATATTAATGTGTTGATAATCTATCGTTGCTGCTTCTACAACACCAAAATAATGAAATGGGACTACTAAATCATGTTCTAATGCATCTCTAAGTCGGATATCTACCGCAACGTTATGATCAAATACTTCGTATACATCCGCTACGTCACTGCGCTCAGGTGTTGCTGTCATGCCCAGCAAAAATTGCGGGGAGAAATGTTCCAGTATCGACTTATAGGAAGAACTAACCACATGATGAGCTTCATCAATAATGATGTAATCAAAATGGTCAGGCGAAAATTTCGATAATTGATTTAGTAAGGATAGGTTTGTAGCAAATAAATAATCTGCATTTACATCTTTATGTTGACCATCAAGTAAGCCAGTATTCGCATTGGGGATTATTTTTTCAAATGATGCTTTGGCATCTTTGAGTATTTTAGTGCTATGAACTACAAATAAACATTTTTTGGGCTGAACCTGTTGCACGTCAAACGCCGCCAAATAGGTTTTCCCAGAACCGGTAGCTGCTACGATTAACGCTTTATTATGCTGCTCCTTCCTCAAATCAGTTAAGTTTTGCATGGCGGTAAGTTGCATGCTGTTGGGCTTAATCGTGTTGTCGAGCTGAAATAAATCTCTTTTTTGTGTAGAGGGTTTTAATGTTGCAAGAAATTGTTGGTACTCATTGATAAATCTATCAGTAACTGGCTCTGATGCTTGCCACAATGTGTGAAACTCTGCATATACTGATTTTACAAAGTCGGTGTTATGTTTATTTAAGGTGCTGACCGTCCACTCCACATTACTTTTTAAAGCGCTTTGTGTAATGTTAGCTGAGCCAATGAACACACGAATTGTATCGGCATATTCGAAGATAAAAGCTTTTGGGTGGAAACCACGTTGCTTAGTAGGAACAAAGACACGCATATCAATATTTGAAAAAGCGTTTAATTTTTCTATAGATTTAGGATCGGTAAAATTCAGATAAGTCGATGTGATGACTTGACCTGGAATATTGTTTTGCTCAGCAGTCTTTAATGTATCGAGTAGAAGTTGTAGTCCACTAAAATTCACAAAAGCCACATTGACATAGAATCTTTCACAATTAACAAAGGCTTCTTCAAGACGGGCTAGAATATTAGTTTTTGCGGGTGTGTTAACAACGAGTTCCGTTCGTAGCATGGTTGTTCCTTATCTTTGTTTTAATGCATTAACGATAGGGATATCTGCAGCAGCCCAATCTGGGGTTGCCAACTCATCTTTTGTGAGCCAAGCCTTGGCAATGTGTTCGGTAAGTTGAATTTTAGTAGAAGAGACTGGCGCCAAATAAGCATGCATAGTTAAAGTGAAGTCTGGGTAGCTGTGCTCAACAGTGGTCACAAATTCCAACGTATCCAGTTCAACATGTAATTCTTCACTAATTTCTCTTCGCAGAGCCTCTTCTTTGGTTTCACCTTGTTCTATTTTACCGCCCGGGAATTCCCATTTATGAGCAATGTAATCCAATTTCGCTGGCCCACGTTGAACTGCAAGGTATTTATCAGAGTGGGTTAGGATGGCGGCAACGACTTCGATGTGTTTCATGCTTTGGTGTATTAATGAATATTGTGTAAAGCCAGGATAATGAAGATGGGGGAGGGAAGCAATAGTGGTGTTGTTCAAACTTGAGAGTTCCAATTATTGGTTTGACTGTTTCCCTAAATTAATACCAGTTTTTCGAATAGAGAAAATTAATTAAGCAACCAGTTCCCCAAAATCCATCAGTGGTAACTGGTATTAATTTTTTATGGAAAACTCATTTATTTGTTTTGTTTTAGTTAGGACATGAAAGTGTATTATTTTTCCTAGCTCAAAATTTGCTTAAGTATTAAATATAGGACTATAATTAGGTCTTAAATTCGTTCTAAAGGTAATTATTATGCGTCAAGTACTAGCCGATTGTTCAGCAAGTATTTCCGAGTTGAAGCAAAACCCAAGTGGACTATTAAATGAAGCCGATGGGGCACCAATTGCGATATTAAATCACAATAAACCTACTGCTTATTTAGTACCCGCTGAAACGTATGAGCACTTGATGGAATTGCTAGATGACTATGAGTTATCAAAAATTGTTGAAAGTCGTAGAGGAGAACTTTCTGACGCGATAGAAGTGAACCTTGATGAGCTATAAATTAAAATTTCTGCCCTCTGCATTGAAAGAGTGGAAAAAGCTCGGACATCCCATTCAAAATCAATTCAAAAAAAAACTGCTTGAAAGACTTCATAATCCTCATGTAGTCCCTGATAAACTCAAGGGCTACCAAAGTGTTTATAAGATTAAATTGAGGACAGCAGGTTACAGACTGGCTTACGAAGTTGTAGATGATGAGCTTGTGGTTTTTGTTTTAGCTGTCGCGAAAAGGGATAAGGACGTTATTTATAAAAAGTTATTAAAACGAACCAAGTAGTCATCGTTCTACAAAAAATTAATCCTGATAAAGATTATGAAGATTGAATTTTAGGTAATGCATTTAAATCACATATAAAAATTTCATATATAACCTGACATAAACTTTATGATAACAACTACTCGCAAAAAAAATGCAAAATAGACAGGTTCGCTTCCCTTGAAAGTGTTCCAGTAGAAACGAACCTACACCTTTAAAATTCCCTTTATTTTTACTTCGCCGCCATCAACGCCTTAGATATCGGCTTCACCGATATAGTAACCTTGCGGTCAAAAAACAACTTCTCGTGATGGCTAGACTCAGATTCATCTTTGGCGATTTCACCCATACTTTGCGTGATAATTCTGCCCTTATCGCCAATGTCCGCACCGCGTTCATTCAGTGCCGTCATCAGGTAGTGCTTCACACTTAGCGCGCGTGCTTCTGATAACGCTAGGTTGTCTTGTTGAGAGCCACGGATGTCAGCAAAGCCCTGCAAGGTCACCAGCCAATCTTGATGCTGAGCTAATTTATCGGCTAACAGGTCTAATTGCACATGATAATGCGGCTCTAGCGCACTTGAACCCGATAAAAACTGAATATCTGTCATCATTTCAGGAACTACGGGCACGACAGTTTGCTGTTGGCTTGCTTGGATATATCCACTGTTCTGGGTTTGGTCATTCAGTAACGTATGTTGTTGGGCAATTAATTGCGCTTGTTCGGCGTTTTTAGCTTTGAACATCGCGAGTGCTTCGTCTTTGTTGTGATCATCCACGACCATCGCCCCAAAGACACTGCCTACAATAGCGCCAATAGGTCCGCCAACCAAAGCGCCAACGACTAAGCCAGAGCCAACACCCATATATTGTGGCGTCGGTTTTTGTGTGGCCTCAATGTTGGTTTCTTTGGCAAAAGCGGAAGGACTGGCAACCGCTGCGCATAAACTGACGGCAAGGAGAGTTTTAGTAAAACGCTTGTGAGCATTGAAAAGTGTATTGTGTGTCATCGTATGGTATTCCTTATGGTTCTAAAAAAATAGTTCCCATTCGTTGTGAGCGGGGTGTGTTTTGATGGTGCTATTACACACTCACACTGTGGATACCTCGGGGAGCAAAAATGGCAATCTGCCGAGCAATTGTGGCGAAATTATGGAAATGTCACCTAAGGACTGCTTTTTACAAAATAAACACGTTATAGTGCCGTTATTGAGATAAACCACTTAGAGAGACGTTACATTTTGCCAGCTAAACACATTGCTCTCGTCGAAGATGATAAAGATCTACGCGCCAACTATATTGCTGCTTTGACTAGTCAAGGCTATACGGTAAGCGCCTATGCCAATCGTCCGGATGCCGAACGTGCCTTTAAACAACATTTGCCAGACTTGGCATTGATTGATATTGGTTTGGGCTCTGAGATGGATGGGGGATTTATGCTCTGTCAGCTGTTACGACAACGTTCAGCGACGCTGCCCATTATCTTTTTTACCGCACGAGATAATGACGTAGATACCATCAGTGGTTTGCGTATGGGCGCCGATGATTACCTCACTAAAGATATCAGTCTGGCACATTTGCTTGCGCGGATTGCAGCTTTGTTTCGTCGCACTGAGTTACTACTGCAACCGGATACACCTACTGATACCTTGAGTGTAGGTAGTTTGTTTATTGATATTAATCGTATGACGGTGCGTTGGGGCGAGGCGGTGATTGAATTAACGGTCACTGAGTTTTGGATCCTGCACGCAATTGCCCAACATGAGGGTCATGTTAAAAGCCGTGAACAGCTGATGTCAGCTTCTAAAATGGTAGTCGACGATACAACGATCACGTCGCACATCAAACGTATTCGTAAGAAGTTTATGGCAGTGGATCCTGCTTTCACCGCATTAGAAACTGTTTATGGCATGGGGTATCGTTGGCGCTCATGAGATTTTCATTCGGCTTGCGGGCCAAAATCTTAGTATTTTCATCCTTCTTGTTTGCCATTCCTTATTTGGGCTATCAATACGTTTGGGAATTAGAAACATATTTGCGTATTGGTCAAGAACAAACCTTGGTCGGCACTGCGCGCTCAGTCGCTACTGCATTGCATGAAAGACCTGCATTGTTTGCTTCAGAGTCAGCTTTATTACAAGCGGTCCGTCCGGGGAAAGACTTATACGCGCATAAAATTAATCAACCTATTCAACTTGATGGTCGGCTCGGCGAATGGTCACCATACCAAACCAAAATACTCAGTTATGATGCGCAACATATCGTGCTCCAAAACGCCACGCATACACCTGAAAGTTTACAGTTTACGCATATGGTGGGACAGTTTGGGCGCTATTTATATGTGATGTTTGCGGTGATAGATGATGCGGTCGTGTATCGTGATGAAAATATGTTGAGTATTCATCGCAATGACTTTTTACAAATTGCAATGCGTGATGAGTTTGGTCAGTTTCAACGCTACATTATTGCGCCATATGGTCCAGGCTGGGTAAATGCTTATCAATTGAGTGCTGGTACGGCTTCTGCAACTAGTCTAACAGAGCGCTATCAGCCAGAGCGCTTGGAACGCCGGATCCAAGGATATTGGCGCAATAGTCCGACCGGTTATCAAATAGAGCTACGTTTCCCTTTGGCTATGCTCCAAGGCAATATCGCTTTTGCCTTAAATGATGTGGATGATAATGTCTCTAGAGAGTTACGTTATAGCATGGGCACAGCGAATCCTGAGGTGTTTGATGATTTAGGGACGGTAATTGTACCTTCCCCTGAGATAGAGCAAATTGTTCAAGGTTTGGCGTACGCGGATGCTAGGGTATGGATTGTCGATAAACATCAGCGTGTATTGGCACGTTCTGGGGAGTTGCAAAAGGTTGAGGGCGAACTAAGTACCAAAATTCAGTCTGGACCACAATCGGGTCAAAAACCAGGTTCAAAATCAGGACGACAATCCACAGAAAAGTCTGCATCAGACACAAACTCTTTAGCACACTCTCAAGTCCCAGCCTGGTGGCAGGCGATTCAAGAGCACGTGTTGTTACCCTTGTATTATTTGGTGTTGACCAAGCCTCCAGAGGAATATATTGATGATCTCAAAGATGCTGTCGAGCTAGAAGGCCAAGAAGTATTGACTGCTTTACAAGGAGAACCAAACACCCAATGGCGTCTGAGTGGCGATAGCAAAGCGGTTATTTTAACGGCCGCACATCCCATATTTGTGGCCGATGAAGTAATGGGAGCGGTTGTTGTCGAACAAACGACACACAATATTCGTACCTTACGAAACCAAGCATTAGAAAAGCAATTCAACTTCTTCTTAGCGGTTATTGTGCTGGGGACGTTGGCGTTGTTTGTGTTGGCCTCACGAATTTCATTTAGGATCAGAAAATTGCGTGATGCAACCGATAAGGCCATTGATAAAAGTGGAAAGATCACCGGCAGTATCACGGTGCAATCTTCTCAAGATGAAATAGGTGATCTGTCACGTGGTTTTGCTCAAGTTCTCAACCGTCTGGGACAATATAATCAATACCTAGAAAAAATGGCATCACGCTTATCACACGAATTACGGACGCCGGTGGCAGTAGTGAAATCGTCATTAGAGAATTTGGAGTTGTTACCAGACAAAAACACAGAACAGGGGCAGGTATTTATTCAACGCGCTCAGGATGGTTTAGGCCGCTTAAGTCATATTTTACAAAGTATGAGCGAGGCTACACGGCTAGAACACGTACTGGAAAAAAGCGAAAAAACACAGGTAGACCTAGTAAAGCTTTTACAAAGTTATACGCAAAGCTATGTGCTACCTAACAATCTGTCTTTGTCAGTAAAGATTATACCATCGGCATATCCCGTAGCGGGCTCACCTGAGTTACTTGCTCAAATGCTGGATAAGATCATGGCCAATGCGGTAGATTTTGCTGAGGCAGGGTCTGATATTGATCTGGTTTTAGACGGAGCAGGAAGGTTGAGTATCACCAACCGTGGTCCTGCTATTCCAGAGCATATGCGTGAAGAACTGTTCAGTTCGATGGTGAGTATTCGTCCTGAACTTGCAGATGATGACAATTTTAGCGCGTATGATAGTCATAGCAATGCACAGCAATCGAAGGATGTTCAAGCGAAAGACGAGAAAGCTAAAAATAGCCAGTCCACAGACAACAAACCAACAAATAACCCACCCAAGGATAATCAACTGCACCTTGGGTTAGGTTTGTTTATGGCCAAGATGATAGCGGAGTATCATGAGGCTAGTATCACCATCGCTAACGCGGATGGTGGGGTTATGGTGCAAATTCAGTTTACATAAATACAGATAGTTAGAGCAGTAGCGTTTTAACGTTAAAACGCTATAATGTTTAGTATCAGTTTGTATTTTTAGGAATATATATGGGTAATTTATCAAAACGTTCAACGGTCTATTTTGAGCCGGCTATTCATAATGCACTTAAATTAAAAGCAGCAGCTACCGATTCATCTGTATCTGAGCTAGTAGATGAAGCAGTTCGTTTATTGATGAAAGAAGACCAGGAAGATCTTGCAGAAATCAAAAATCGCATCAACGAACCGGAAATGAGTTACGAGGCCTTTCTTAACAGTTTAGAAGCTGATGGCAAACTATAAAGTCACATTTAAGAATTCTGTCCTTAAAGATCTGAAGTTAGTTCCAAAGTCAGATATTCAAAAAATTCTTAAAAAGATAGATAGCATAGCTGAAAACCCCTATATGATAGGGGCCATCAAGTTAAGTGGAAATGACTTTTATCGAGTTAGACAAGGAATGTACAGAATTGTTTATGAAATTAGAGATAATGAGTTGATTGTCAATGTTATAAGGATTGGACATCGCTCGTCGGTATACAAAAATACTTAATCTTCTAAATAATAATCAACATGCGTTACCACGCGCACATTTTTCATCAATTTCCTGGTGTTAGTGTAGTTCTCACCTACATCATAAATACTAAAGCGTCCTTGTGATGCAGAGCGGATCCCACCGATAGTGGCATCAACATTGTTAGCAAACTCCTGAGCGGCGATTTTGGCATTTTGTGTAGCCAGTTTTATCATGTCAGGTTTGATGTCATTGAGTTGGGTGAAGTGATATTCAGGATCATGGTTTACCAAAGCAATACCTTGAGCAATTAACCCATTTAGCTTTGTTCGAGAGGCTTTCACTAGGTCAACATTATGAGTAATGATATTGATATCGCCGCGCAGGGTTCTTTTCGTTTCCACTAAATTATTATCTTCATCACGCAGATCCTCAAAGCTAATTTTCGTGACGCCAATCTCAATACTTTCTTCTTTAAAACCAGCCTCGACTAAAGTGTTGTAAATGGTTTGGGTGTCTTTTTCATATTGTTGATACAGGTATTCTGTACTCAACGTATCATCCGTGGTTTTCAATCCTTTGCTAATTGTCCAGTAAGCGGTATCTGCTTTAACGGTGCGTTCAGCTAGACCTTTGACCTTGATAGAGTTTTGTGACATGGAAGATTTAACCAAAGTTTGACTCATAAAAAAGCCAGCCAAAGCAATACTGCCAGCTAATACGAATGCGTTGATGTGTTTCATAGTGATTCCTAAAGAAGCTTGTTTTGAATGAGTGTTCATTTAACACGGAGAATGTGGCGAAAAGGTGGATGTAAAGGGGAAATCTGGTGAAGAATGGTTTAGGTGAATCGTTAGAATTAAAACTATGTTACGGTTGTGTATGTCATTTCGGAGAGACAGCTGTGAAAACCTTTTTAAAACTTGTGCTTTTAGTCATTTTTTTAGTATCAGTATTGATTAATTCCTTATTATTCATATCAACAGCTAGTATGAATATCCTTACTGGATGGCTTGATAAGGCTGGATTAGATACACCTATTACTCAAATGCAGAAAGTAAATACAACTTTAAAAAAAAGTAATGCTCGTTTGAAATCTAATAATGCAAAATTAGTTAAATCGAACAATAACATTAGAAAAAAAGTAAAAAAATATTCAAATACTCAGTCTAAAAAGATTGTGAAAAGAGCAACAAGAAAGGTTTTGAATGGTACTGCAAAAACGGCAGCTGCAGTTTTACCCGGGGTTGCCAATGTCGTGTTAGTAAGTGCAGTTGTTTATGATGTTTTAGAACTGAATGAGATGTGTGAAGATCTAGGTGAGATTGATTCACTTGTAAGTGACACAAGTTTGGATGCGCCAAAAACATCTTCGATGGTGTACGAAGAAAAAGTTACTGTATGTGGTTTAGAAATAAAAAAAATTAGTAAAGATAAAGCACTCAGCATTAAAACTGAATTAGAAAATTTAGCAGAAAAAGCCATAAATGATTTAAATAAAAGTAAAAATACCCTAAGTCAGTCATTCGATGAAAAAATTAATGATTGGAAAGATTGGTATATTCAAGTAGACGGATGCAATGTTTCCATTGGGAAACCGATTTGTGAAATAGTTTCTTCTCCAATGAAACTTATTTGTGAGAAGACTGATAATATGTTTTATGGTTGTGCTGAAAAAAATTAATCATTATCCATAAACTTCAAGTTGACCATCTTAGAAAAGTTATGCTAATTTTGGTTTGTGTTTATTAATTATTTAAGGAGGTGATCATATGTCGAGTGTTTTGCAATCGGTACTAACAATCATGGGTGAGGTTCGAATTAACTAACCCTTCCTTCGTAGTCACTCAGTCTGGTTGTTAGTCCAACCAAGACACGGAAAGCCGCATATTTTGCGGCTTTTTTTTTGTTCAAAAATTCTAGGTTGTTGGGAGTATTTCCAAAAAACTAAAAACGATATGCATCTTAATTCACTTCTACTACTTCCACACCTGCGTGTTGAGAAAGTCTGTTAATTAAGTCTTGCCCTAGACCAGATGCTGGTGTCCAACTGCCACCTGCTAAATCAGGCTTATCAAACGCTAAACACAAGGCAGTTTGAGTCAACATCTTTGCGGTAGAGCCGTAACCTGGATCGCGGTCACCGGTGACTTTGAACTCTAATTTTGAGCCATCGTGACATTCACCGTAAAAACGCATATCAAACATTCCCTTTAATTGCGCCTCAGGACTAGGACCTTCACCCGGTTTAGGGAGCATTTTACTAGCCATGAAACGACGGATTGGGCCAATGCTTGCCCCGACCATAAACGCGCCTAAACCCAACGTCATCCCCCAAGCTTGCATACCAGATTTAGCTTGCATTGCTTCATCATATTTGAAATCCGTACCGTACATATCACCCAATAAAGCATTGCTGCGATGTACAATCCGCTCATTGATTGCCGCCATCACAAAAGGCATCGTCCACATGTCGGTCGCCTTCTCAAATTGCGCTTTTTTGTGATTGGTTTGACGCAAAGAATACTTATGCTCTGCAGGGCATAGCACATAGGGGTTGACCAACAGTTTACGTAAACTGGGGTCTTTTCCCGCTTCTTCAACCACATTGAGCATACTGGCTATCGTGCCACCTGACGCCGCGCCTTTTATCCTATGCACACGCATCCGAATTTGTTTAGCTGGTTTCGTCGTTGCTGCGATGGCTTTTTGTTGTAAAGCCCAGACGCCTAAATCAGAAGGAATGGAATCAAAGCCAGCGGTATGCACCAAACGTGCGCCATTTTCTTGCGCGGTTGCTTCGTACTTGTCGAGCATTGCTTTGATCCATTGTGGCTCACCTGTTAGGTCACAATAATCCGTTCCGGTTTCTGCACAGACTTTTACCAAAGTTTCACCAAATAGTGCATAAGGACCTACGGTAGAAATAACGACCTTGGTTTGTTCACACATGTCTCGCAAAGCGGCTTCGTCATGACTATCAGCAACTATGATAGGGATATCAGACACACCTTTTTCGCTTTGTACTGCTAGTAACTTGTTTTCTGAACGGCCAGCCATAGCCCATTTGACCTCTTCAGCGGTATATTTCGCTAGGTATTCCACCAAGATTTGACCAACAAAGCTGGTCGCCCCAAACACGATAATGTCGAAAGACGTTTCAGTTTTCAAAGATATTCCTTACTGTTTAGACAGAGCATAGATTTGTGTTTATAGTGATATTAAAACAAGACAACGATTAAAATACACATCATTTTTATTAATGGCGTGTTATAGGGAACTGACAATGCAAAAGAACAATAATCTCGACAGTCACTCAGCTTTTTCTATTCATACTAAAAAGTCCAATATTGCGCAACAGACCAAAGTAGCTTTACCTTTACCTGACTTGGAAAAAGGTGAAGTTTGTGTACGTATTGAGAGTTTTGGTTTTTCGTCTAATAACGTAACTTATGCTGTAACAGGCGATACATTTGGGTATTGGGGCTTCTTCCCTGCCTGGACGCCTTTAGGTACGGTAGATATAAATGCAGGCATTATTCCGTTGTGGGGTTTTGCTGTCGTGACTGAATCAGCACATCCTGAAATAGGTGTAGGGCAACGTTTGTTTGGCTATTTGCCAATGGCGAGTCATTGGATCATGTCACCACAACATGTTAGTGCAGCTGGTTTTTCCGATAATCATCCGACTCGGGTCGCTAATTCTCCGGTGTATAATCAATATACCTGGTGTGCCAACGACCCCATGTATGATGCTAGTCGTGAAGCCTGGCAAGCTAACTTCCGCCCTCTGTTTTTGACATCGTTTGTCCTAAAAGAATATATTGCAGCGGAAACAGTTGAGCAACCCACTACAATCCTTTTAACTAGTGCTTCGAGTAAAACAGCTTACGGTTGCGCTTATTTATTGAAACAACTTGCGCAATGTGAAGTCGTTGGGCTGACTAGTGAACGTTCAGTCGATTTTGTAACAGATCTCGGTTGTTATGATGAGGTCATTGAATATTCAGAAGTCGCTAATATGCGTTTTAATAATCCAGTGTGGATCTTGGATTTTGCTGGAAACAAAGCGCTATTACAGCAACTTCAAGAGATTTTGGATGCTAGACATCGACATACATCATTTATTGGTATTACGGATGTACAGGCTCAAACCAATAAACCTGATGGGAAAATTAAAGGCTCTGTTTTCTTTGCCCCAGACCATGTAAAAATGCTGAATAAAACCTGGGGTAAACCACTATTCAACAAAAATTATACTGAAGCATGGGCATTTGTGGCTAACTGTTTAGCTGGGCACTTAATGGTAGAAGAGCACAAAGGGGTAGAGAATGTGTTAGTTACCTATCAAAGTTTCTTAAAGGGCAAAGTGGATACCAGTCAGATTGTATTGTGTCGGTGGTAGTGCTTTCGACCTGTGGCATGCGAGACAAAATACATCCCGACTAGAAACTACTCCGTTTAGAACCGTCGAAAACAGTCATTAATCACGCCACCATTGTGTTCTGCTCAGGGGTAAACCGATATTTTTTAGGGTGTCCTTGAGCATCATCCGGTCGTCTTTATTCAGAAACTCACCAATACTGAGGCGATAGCTTTCCACGCACACAACAATGTCAGGCAAGTGCCAATCTCGCTCTGTTTCCGTCACTTCAAAAGACAGACTATTGCGGTCATAAGTCCTGGCCACCTCCCGGCGCAGAATACCTTCTTCGATGACCACAAGTTCGTTGGTTATGGTAATGATTTGTTGAGCGAAACCTTGACGACAAACACGGTACATAAAATAAGCAAATAAACCAACTTCTAAACCCGCAAAAGGCAATATAACCCAAGCACCAACAAACGCCCAACCACCCGCAATAATAAACACGACGACGACCATAAATATAATCATCCATTTGGTCTCACCCCAAGTAGCAGAACGATTTGGGCTTAAGGAAATAATTGTTGAGTTATTGCTCTCATTTACTTCGATCATGCTAATAACCTTATACAGGCAAGATTTTGTTGGGTTTTAGTTGTCTTATAAAAGCAAATGTCGTTGTTTTTCATTGTTTTGGAACGCACAATAGCACCGTTTTGCAAAACACACGTATTAATTGCAAATTATAAAAATTTATCTATAAAATCAATACAAGAAGTACACATGTTCATACCAATTAAAAAGCGATTACTTATTTTATTAGTACTGCTGCTCAGTCTAGTTGGATTGCTTTTGTCACAAGAAGCACCTCTTTTGTTGGTTAAGGACTATATACTTTTCTCTGTGGTTGGTGTGGTCGGCGCTATATTTGCTAATGCTACTGGTGCCGGTGGTGGGGTCGTTTTCGTGCCTCTATTTAATCAGTTTTCATTTAGTCCCATGAATATTGTTGCGACAAGTTTTGCGATCCAGTGTTTCGGTATGACTGCAGGTGCGATTAGTTGGCGTGACCAATATCTACAAAACAAGCGTGATCCCGTTTTATCACCTATCTGGCATACTTTGCCCAAATTATTAATACTGACAGTTCCTTTTTCTATTTTAGGTGTTTGGTTAAATCAATTTTCCGGCTGGATCAACATTGTTATGCATGTAGACCATCTTTTACATTGGATCTTCGGCAGCTTTTCCATCCTCTTGGCTATTGCTTTGTTTGTTACCTTGCCGAAGTTACAACGAGAAGAACAGCCGTTTTTACTTACCCGTTTTGATTGTATTGCGTTACCCCTTATAGCTATGTGTGGTGGAGTCATCACTGCTTGGTTGAGCATTGGTGTTGGTGAAATGGTAGCCGTTTATCTGATCTTACGTTCTGCATCGGTCACTATGGCGATTGCTGTGGCAGTGATTTTAACCGCTTGTTCAGTATGGGGCGGTATCGGATATTTTATTTTATTGAATGAGATTGCACTGGATAAAGGGGTTCACGGTTTTTCCACAATTATCTACCCGGTAGCGTTCTTTGCAGGACTGGGAGCCATTGTTGGTGGGACTATCGCCAAGCGTATTGTATTGTTTTTTCCACCTATTCAGGTAAAGGTTTTCTTTGGTTTTTGGGTACTATTTATGGGCGTTGCTAGTTTACCGTTATGGTAAAATAATGCTAATATCTGTACTTCTATACAGTGGTTTGTTTGTGTTTTTTACTACATACTTTTTTCGTCCTCGTTAACTGAGCTTCTTGCATGCCAAAAAAAATTCGTAAAGTCTTTGACCAAGACGGTCTTCTAGCTCAGGTTATAGCTGGTTATACTCCACGTGAACCGCAAATTCAAATGGCTGAAGGTGTGGCTGAAGCCGTTAAATTAAAGCAAACATTAATTGTCGAAGCTGGTACGGGAACAGGTAAAACCTTTGCTTATTTAGCACCGGCTTTTGCCAGTACCGGTAAAGCGATTATTTCCACTGGTACCAAAAACCTGCAAGAACAACTCTTTCATCGTGACCTACCAGTCGTGCGTGATGCGATGTCTTCGCATAAATTAGTCGCATTATTAAAAGGGCGCTCTAATTACTTATGTAAGTTTCGAATGGACCAATATGGTAAAACCAATCGCGGTTTAGACAAAGCACAACTCATGGAGTTAACTACTGTTAGATCCTGGGCCGAGAGTACAAGCTCTGGCGACATGGGCGAGCTTAAAGCCTTGCCAGAAAATGCCAAAATTTTACCTTTTGTTACCTCTACTGTAGATAATTGTTTAGGGCGAGATTGCCCTGATTATGATGGATGCTATTTGGTAAAAGCACGTCAATCAGCGCTTGATGCTGACATTATCGTTGTGAATCACCATTTGTTTTTTGCGGATTTGGCGCTTAAAGATACAGGCTTTGGTGAATTAATCCCTGATGCTGAAACGATTATTTTTGATGAAGCACATCAAGTTCCTGATATTGCGAGTGAGTATTTTGGTCAACAGTTTTCAACTCGCTTTTTACATGATGCAGCGCGTGATATTCATCAAATTTACCGTACTTCACTCAAAGATATTGAACAAGCTGATAAAATTGCGACAAAACTTGCAGCCCTCGCTGCAGATTTCCGTTTAGCGTTCCCAGAAAAAGGACAGCGTGGAAAGTATAGCGAGGCGATTGAAAGTGCCAATGTCGCTGAAACTCTGCAACGGTTAACCGAAACTTTACATACCTGTGTCGATGTCTTAAAAGTGCACATAGGTAGAGATAAAGCGCTTGATAATATTTATGAACGTATGGTTCAGGCAAAAACCAACTTAGAAGCCGTTACCGATACTACAGTGATGGGTGTATCTCTGTGGTATGAAACGACTATGAAGCAAGTTGTTTTGCACCGCACCCCATTGAGTATTGCAGACAAATTTAATGAAATTGCGCAATCACCTAAACGGTCTTGGATATTCACTTCTGCAACATTGATGGTAGATGGTGGTTTTGCTCATTTCCAAGATGCGATGGGCTTACATTCTGCAAAAACCATGACCCTTGGCAGTCCTTTTAATTATGCTGAACAAGCGATGTTGTGTGTACCGCGTTTGCTGCCTGAGCCTTCCGATAAGAGAATGCTAGGTCATCTTATTGATATTTCCAAACAACTAGTGCGCGCCGCCAAAGGACGTTGTTTCTTACTATTTACTTCTCATTATATGTTGCGTCGGGTGGCGGAAAGTCTTCAAGAAGAAATTACAAATAAGGTGTTAGTGCAGGGCACTACGACCAAGCAAGCGTTATTAGATGCTTATCTAGCAGATAGTACTTCAGTTTTGTGTGCAACGGGGGCTTTCTGGGAAGGCGTTGATGTGCGTGGAGATGATTTGGTCTGTGTCTTGATTGATAAACTGCCTTTTGCAGCACCAGATGATCCTTTGCTCCAAGCCAAGATTGATGACTGCAAGAAAAACGGCGGTAATGCATTTGCTAAAATTCAAATTCCCCAAGCCGTCATTACCTTGAAGCAGGGCGCAGGGCGCTTGATCCGCGATGAAACAGATAAGGGTGTTTTAGTGATCTGCGATACTCGTCTTGCGACGAAAGATTATGGTAAAATTTTCTTAAAGAGTTTACCGCCTATGCGCCGTACCCGTGATTTGGAACAAGCGGTACAGTTTTTAGAGACGCTTAAACCACAACAATAATTTCAACATTAACCAAGACTGCTTTACTTCAGTCTAATTAGGATTGTATACGCTATGAATGTTCTTGTGATTGATACCGCTACAGAGGCTTGCTCTGTCGCTATACACACACCAGAAGCTACCTTTACAGATTTTGCGATTTGTCCTCAAGAACACGCTGTTAATATCCTTCCTATGGTACAAAAAGTACTAGACGAATCAGGATTAAAAAAATCAGAATTGAATTACCTTGGCTTTGGTCGGGGGCCCGGTAGCTTTACTGGCGTGAGAATTGCTACGGGTATTATTCAAGGCTTGGCTTTAGGTTTAGATAAAAAAGTCGTCGGGATTTCGACATTAGAGGCTTTAGCTCAACAAACATTGAGTCAGTATATTGCAGATAACTCGGCACAAGTAGAAGGTTCATCTAAGTCCCCAATAGATATTTTGTGTGCGATTGATGCGCGCATGTCGGAAGTCTATTTCGCTCATTATCGTTTTGCTGAAGGTGCGTTAACTATTGTCGGGCATGAAGAAGTGTTAGCACCTGTCGAAGTTCTAGCGCGTTTGGCTGAGCAACATGTGACACATACAACTGCTTTATTAGCGGGTACTGGTTGGCAAGCTTATGCTGATTTTAATGTTGCTGCAGAACCAGCAGTGACATTACCCGCAGCTGAGTTTATGTTACCAGCAGCGTTGCGACTAATCACTGCCGGTCAAGCGCTACCGATTGAGGACGTGCAACCTGAATATGTACGTGACAAAGTTACTTGGAAAAAATTACCGGGACGCGAGTAACCTGTTTTTTTTGAATACTTCAGTGTGTATTCATATAAATTATTTAATATATAAAATATAGTTAGTGAAAAATATCTGGCAAAAAGTGACATGCATTTTGTGTGAACACTTATGTTAACGGAGTACGTTCTCATGAAAAAATTTATAGTATTTACAAGTATTCTCTTACTTTCAGCCTGTTCTAGTATTCCTGATACTTTACAAGCTCCAGAGAATACACGTTTGGTTAATTATCAAGACGTAGTAACTAAAACGGCTAATGAAAATTCGCTAGCGCGTTGGGGTGGAGTCATTGTCAATGTAAAAAACAATGCTGATGGCAGCGTCATTGAAATTGTGCATTATCCTTTGCGTGCATCGGGTCGCCCAAATCTTCGAGCAGAAAGTATCGGGCGTTTTAAGGCTTTTGTAGATGGGTTTATAGATCCCTTAGTATTTAAACAAGAACGTGTTGTCAGTGTCCTCGGCACAGTTGGCGAACCAGTTAGCGACATGATCCAAGAACAACCCTACATTTATCCAAGTATTAAAGTATCTGGTTATCACCTGTGGGAAGATATTCAAGATGTCGATGTACAAACTATTTCTGTCATGCCTTTCTATCGTTTTGGCTATGGTTTTGGCTTTGATAGTGGTTTTCCTTATTTTAGAAGTCGTCACTATCTCAATTATTTAGAAAATCGTCGAATTCGAATTCGTTCTAATAACAAGCAATCGGGTCAACCTTCAGGCGTTCCAACTAAAAATATGGACGGATCGACTCATTCTGGCAATTCAAGCAGTTCTAGTAATAACACGCGTCAAGTTTTACCAGAGAGAAATGTACCGCCGCCACGTCCTAGCTTAGACAGACCTAAGCAAGTCTCAGAGCGTGAAAGAGTGCGCAATAAATGAAATATGTACCATGTGAGTTTCAGTTACCGTCAGGGCTAACTTTACGTGGTTTTTCTCACTTTCCGGTAACAGAGTTTAATTCAAAAACCAATCCAGTAGTGTTGTGCTTGCATGGCTGGCTTGATAATGCCGCTTCTTTTCTGCCTCTTTGGAATAGTTTATTTGCATTACCCCAGACAAGTTTAAGCACATCACCCCAGAACGGTTTGAGTACATCCGACGAGCAGGACTTGAGAGCTTATATCTGGCATAGTATAGATTTTCCTGGTCACGGTTTATCAGATCACAGAAGCCCCGATGCTGCTTATCATCATACGGACTATATTCTAGATATTGCTGCCTTGATTGAGACTCAAGACTGGAAAAATGTGATACTAGTAGGCCATTCAATGGGCGGGATTGTAGGTGCTTCGGTTTGTGCTTTACTACCTGATAGAATCAAGCACTTCGTCAGTATAGAGGCGCTAGGTCCACTAGTTGAAGAAGCAACCGTCACGGTGCAACAAATGCGCAAAGCATTGCGCAGTCGAATAGAACAAGCACAAAAAACAATCAAGCAACCTGACTCATTGCCTAGTGTAATCAATGCTAAAATGAAAGTGGGTAAAGTGTCTGAAGAACATGCAAAAATGATTATGCTCCGTAACTTACGCGAAGACCAAGGTAATTATTTGTGGGGTACAGATCCCAAATTAAGAACAATTTCAACGTTCAGAATGACCTCAGATCAAGCTAAGGATATTATGCGGCAAATCCGTTGTCCGATACTCTTTATAAAGGGTGATGTTGGTTTTGTAAGGATAGCAGAGCAATTTTCTGAACGCAGTGATTGGCTGACAAGCAAGTATGAGTTGCTTACGTTGTCAGGTAATCACTATGTCCATATGCAAGCTCCACGAGACTTACTTACTGCTATTTATGGTTTTTTAAAAAACTAAATAGTACGACCTCTTTTATACCAGGCTTGAAACAACTCAGGTTTAACAATCTGTATTTCAACGGTATCCGGGATGGCATCTCGGATTGGTAATTCTAGCGTTAAGAGACGGCCATCCCTTAGCACGGTAAGCGGCACACTCGATACAAATTCGGTATTTCCTATATTTACTGTATCCAAAATGTCATGCAAACTATCCATCGCTACTTCCCAGCCAGCAATTGCTAAGACTCTATCATCTGGTAAGCATCCAGCATCATGTGCTGGAGAACCTTCGTACACTGATTGAATTTGTACACCTAGATCAAGTTTGCTAAAAATTGCGCCAAAAGCGTATTTAATAGTAGATTTAGCTGGAACGCCTCCTTTGTCTGAAACCGCAGATGTAGCACGCATCGAGATATCTAAACCAATTTCTTGAAGCAAAGAAGACAGCGGTAAATCCATACTAGTTGCCGTGGCTTGTTGAATGAAACCCCTGACATCTACACCAAAGTGTGTGCTGCATAATGTTTCGATCACATCATCCTGGGTACCAATACCCGAAACCCCATACTCATCCCATAACTTCGCCATAACATGATCTAGATTTGTCTTGCCTTGAGATAACTGTTGTAAAACAATATCTAAACACAGTGCAACAATGCCTCCTTTGTTGTAATAGCTAGTAATAAAGTGTGTTGATGTTGGAGTTTGCTTGTAAAACTTTGTCCAAGCATCGAAACTCGATGCGGATATAGATTGATCTAGACGTCCTGGGTTACGCAGTAAACGCGTAATATTTTGTCCCAATATTTTCAGATAAGTACTTTCTTTGATAACGCCAGATCTAAGTAAGCTCGCATCGTCATAGAAGCTCGTAATTCCTTCATAGATCCAAAGCTGTGGAGTATAGACTTCTTCAGATAACGTAGGAGATTGCAAACAAGCAGGCTGTATACGTTTGACATGCCAAGCGTGAAATAATTCATGCGCACACAAACTCAAAAATGTCTCATATCCTTCACGTTTACTTGGGTCCGTATTGTTGAGTTCGGCTCTAGGGTAGAGCAGAGCCGTTGAGTTTTTATGTTCCAAACCTCCATAACCGCTTTTTGCGACTAATGTTTGAAAAATATATTTATCAAAAGGGATCGCGCCAAACAAGGCAAAATGATGCTCACAGATTTTTTGTATGTCAGCCATCATAATCGTTGGATCAAGCTGTGTTTCTTCGGTAAACATCATGGTGAACTTGGTGTTACCAACCATAAAGGACTGTTCACTAAGGTGCCCAATCACAAAGGGATGGTCAATGAGCTCAGCATAATCATTACTTTGGTATGCGCCCATTAAAACATCACTGTCTAATGGATGCTGCTGTGCTTCTTGCATACTGGTACTAATTTTCCATTTTTTTTGCTGCAGATAGGCGTTCCGCATAATATGGACATGATAAGGCTGTCCATCTTGGATACCTGTTTCGTGCAACACCTTACCTTGTTCGTCTGCAATAAGGGTTTGCAAGAAAATACAGGTACCATTCATAAACGCATACTGGTCGTTAATAAATGCACTGCGGATAGACAAGTCATTGGCAAAAACCGCATAACTAACAACACAGTCATCTGCAGATGGGGCTAGTAACCATGTATTTTTAGTTTGTTTGGTGAGTACGACACGTTGTTGATTTGTCGTAAATGCTTCCTCTCGGTGCAGATGCTGGGCAAAATCTCGGATCATGTAACTACCTGGGATCCAGGAGGGTAAGCGCAATAAACGATAAGACTCAGAAGCTGGAAGGTGCATTTTAATCTGAATAATTTGGGCTTGGATATCGTGTAAATAAACTTGGAACAAAATAGGTTGAGACACCGAATTATCCTTTTTACCTTGTTTGGAAATGCACTATTCAACGTCAGGTAAACGTCTGGGGTAAATAGATGCATGTCATAAATATAATTTTTGTATAAGGTTAAGTTTACTTAATATAAAGCTAAGTGCTAGTCTTTATTCGTAATGAGTAACCTTGGCACTGACGAGGTGTGAAATTAATGTTAATATTGAAACATGCACAAGGATAACTCTGATTAAAAGTGGGCCAAAACGATTGGTTTGCTAGTTATTAGTTATTAACGTTTTGGTCTTGTTTTAGGATATCTTCGTACGAAATTATGTCTGAGATTTAAATAAAGAAACACGATTAAAATTTAAAACACAATTAGCGAAAAAATTTTCTATTTGAGTAACCACCAATAATAAGCAAACCCCATCCTAAAGGATTTAAAATGCGTCATATAGATAAATTACTCTCTCAATACGGTGAATCTCACCAAAATAAAACCAATATTCTTATCCACGGTATTGCAGTACCTAGTATATTCTTTGTATCGATAGGACTAATTTATCTCATTCCTGTACCAGATTTTATTGCTCGCTTTGACGTAACGTTTGCACACATCTTAACTATCCCCATGTTGATGTATTACTTCAAGTTATCAGGGCCGATTGGTGCAGCAATGACCTTACTGACATTGGGTGTCTTTGGTGGAATTAATCTATTAGAAGCAATGGACGTTTCAGTCCTTTGGTTCAGTTTGATTTTGTTCGTTGTGATGTGGATTTTGCAGTTCGTCGGACACAAAGTGGAGGGTAAGAAACCTTCATTCTTCGAAGATGTTCGTTTCTTGTTAGTAGGACCTGCGTGGTGGTGGATGCATTTACTAAAACGCTTGAATATCCAGCCTTAGTCGGTATTTAGTATGAGTAATGGTTTATGAAAGTTTCTGTACAGCAATCTGTGTTCTCTTTTCGAGGACTTGCGGCATTTCGTTTTACGAAAAGGTCCCTCGTGATTTTGACGCTACTTATATTAATGTCTGGTTGCGCTGGTAAAATAGCTTATAACAATGCAGATTTTATAATATCTTGGTATTTATCCGACTACATCGAATTTACGCCTAAACAAGAGCCTATTGCCAAAGCGAAAATAGACGACTGGCTAGCTTGGCATCGCAGCTCAGAGATGCCCAAATATCTCAATCAATTAACAACCTTAAAACAACAAATCCAAGAGGGCAAAATAAACTCTGCACTGCTGCAAAAGCACAGTGATCAGGTAGAATATTATTGGCAGACTGTGCGACAGCATATCGCTAGAGATGTCAGTGATTTTGCTATGACATTAGATATTAGCCAGATGTCAAAGTTGTTTTTAACGCTAGCTGATAAACGCGAAGAAGATATTCAAGATTTTAAAGAACAGACTAAAAAGCAACCTAAACCTGCCCAACGGATACTGGAAAATATTGAAGAACGTCTGGGTTATGTTACTGACAAGCAACGGAAAATCGTTAATGAGTATGCTCAACAGTTAAATAGTACATACGATATGTGGATGGCTCATAATGCTAATATTCAAACTGAATTGCGTCAGATATTAATTGCCAAAGATTTTGTTCCAAACAGTGCTCAGCACCTCGAAAACTTGATTATCAATACAGATCAGAAGCGCTCAGCAGAGTACACTGCTGCCCGTATTCAGAATAAGCGGTTGTATATAACAATGCTTTCAGATATGTTTCCCACCCTTGAATCTGCACAACGTAAAAAATTGATAGCTGAAATCGATACTTACATTGAGTTAGTACAAGACATCATCGCTGGTTAATATTGACTAGCTGAAATTATTTCAAAGGAACAATACATGTCTCCACCTCGTCCGGTATACGGGTTTTTTCTCGCTTTGCTGACGTCAGTCTTGTGGGGTGCATTACCTATTTTTTTGAAAATCTGCTTAGAAGCTATGAATGCAAGTACTATTACTTCCGTTCGCTTTTTAGTTGCTGCGCTTGTTGTTGCGTTTCTTTTACTATCCCGAAAACAGTTTCCTAAGAAGGTCTTATTTTCTCGTAAAAGTCTTGGCTGGATGTTGTTTGCCGCGATTATGCTGGTTTTGAACTACGTAACTAATGTCATGGGGTTGGCTTATTTAAATCCTGAAACCGTCCAAGTCGTCATGCAATTAGCTCCTTTTTTATTGATGCTAGGTGGTGTAGTAATCTTCAAAGAATCCTTCACACGCTTCCAATTTTTTGGTGCTGGCGTGTTGCTGATTGGTATGGCATTGTTTTTTAATCAACGTTTGCAGAGTATTTCTGAATCTGCGACTGAAGATACTATCGGTATGTTCATTATTATTTTTGCCGCCAGTGCTTGGGCGATTTATGCACTAGCACAGAAACCTTTGTTGAAAACATTTGCACCTCAGCAATTGACCTTGTTGATGTATAGCTGTGGCTTTGTCATGTTGTTGCCTCTGACTGATTTTGCAAGTGTAGCTGAGATTGATCAACTACAGTTTTGGGCTTTAGTATTCTGTTGCCTAAATACAGTCATTGCTTATGGCGCGTTTACCGAAGCAATGCAAGTGTGGAGTGCTTCGAAAGTAAGTGCTGTTATTGCAACTGCGCCTATTTTTACGTACATCACAATGGGGATTGCGATTGCCATTGCACCTGAAAAATTTGCACATGGTTCATTAGATGATTTGGCTTATGTTGGTGCGATAATGGTTATAATGGGGTCGATTATGACGTCATTGGGTAAGAAAATCCGTTAAACGTTGTTTTATTGTTCATTTCTAGAGCAAAATCAGTATTTTCTTTATTTTCTTGTATAATTGACAGATAAAACAATTATAACAAGAGAATTTTCATGTCTGATGACGCATCCTTGTACCCAGTTTCAATTGACCCGGAGCTTCTTACCCGTCCATGGACAGCCTTATACTCTGAAGCTGCTAAACAAGCACAAGCAAACGGTTTACCTTACGACCACTCTCATACTTTGATTGATATGTTTGCAAAAGCCACGAGTGATTATGCTGACAATGATGCTTTTATTAACATGGGACATGCCATAAAGTTCAAAACATTACATGAAAAAGCGCTTGCTTTCGCGGCATATTGTCAGTCTTTAGGTTTGCAAAAAGGGGATAAAATCGCTCTGATGATGCCGAATGTTTTGCAATACCCCATTGCGTTGTTTGGCGGTTTACTAGCGGGTTTGACGATAGTAAATGTGAATCCTTTATACACACCCAGAGAGTTGAAGCATCAATTAAATGATGCTGAGGTATCGGCTATTGTGATTGTGGATAATTTTATTGCGACGCTTGAAGAGGTTATTGCTGAGACGTCTGTCAATTTCGTTATCAATACTCGTTTGGGTGATATGTTTTCACCAGTAAAACGCATATTAGTGAATACCGTCATAAAGCATGTAAAAAAAATGGTACCAACCTTTGCCCTACAACCCCATATCAGCTTTTCTCAAGCTTTGCAGTTAGGTAAGAGCATGGCGTTTTCTCCAGTAAAACTGGTTCCAGAAGATATTGCTTTTTTACAGTATACAGGCGGTACTACTGGCCCTTCCAAGGGAGCAATGTTAAATCATGCAAGTATGATGGCTAACCTTGCTCAAGTAGCGACCTTCTTAGATGAAGCTATAGAGCCTGGCAAGGAAACCGTTATTACGGCTTTACCGCTTTACCATATCTTCGCATTACAGGCGAGTTGTCTATTGTTTGTGAGATATGGTTGTACAAGTGTTCTTATTACGAACCCAAGAGATATGGACAGTTTAATCAAAACGTTGCAAAAGACACCGTTTAGCATATTGCCAGCTGTGAACACTTTGTTTAATGGATTAGTTAATCATCCAGAATTTGCCAAGCTTGATTTCAGTCGTTTCAAATTTGGTTTAGGTGGTGGCATGGCAGTGCAAAAAGCCGTCGCTGATAAATGGGAAGAGATGACTAAAACACCTTTATTAGAGGGGTATGGTTTAACGGAAAGCTCACCGGTAGCCACAGTTAATCCTTTTTCCATAGATAGTTATACCGGCGCAATAGGTATTCCCTTACCTCAGACGGATGTGAAGTTAATCGATGACAACGGTCAAGAAGTAGCTATAGGCCAGCCTGGTGAATTATGTGTAAAAGGTCCGCAAGTGATGGCGGGTTATTATTACAGAGAAGAAGCAACAGCTGAGACGATTATTGATGGTTGGTTACATACTGGGGATATAGCCAAAATTGATGAAAATGGGTACTTGTTCATTGTTGATCGCAAAAAAGATATGATATTGGTCTCTGGATTTAATGTATTTCCAAACGAAGTCGAGGAAGTCGCTGTAATGCTGGATGGTGTATTAGAAGCCGCAGCTGTAGGTGAAGCGCATCCGACATCGGGCGAAGTAGTCAAATTATTTGTCGTATTAAAAGATACTAATATAAGTAAAGACGCCATTATAAAGCACTGTAAAGCGAATTTAACTGGCTATAAAGTGCCGAAAACGGTAGTCTTCATTGACGAATTACCCAAAACTAATGTGGGTAAAATATTACGTAGAGAATTAAAATAAGTGTCATATACCTTTATAGATAGTACTTATCAACTGGCCACATACTGCAAGCAAGCCAGTCAGCAAAAAGCTATTGCTGTAGACACTGAGTTCGTACGTACTCGAACTTTTTATCCGCAAATTGGTTTAGTACAAATCTATGATGGTGAAAGTGTAGCGCTGATTGATCCTCTTGCTATAGATGATTTATCTGATTTAACGGCATTGATGATGAACGAAAATGTCGTAAAAGTTTTTCATGCGTGCTCGGAAGATCTCGAAACGTTTAAGCATGCTTTGGATATTATTCCAACGCCAATTTACGACACACAGATTGCAGCAGGATTTGCCAAAGTTGGACCAACCATGGGCTATGGCCGGATGGTTGAGGCATTGTTGAATAAAACCCTAGAAAAAGGTGAGTCTCGTACAGACTGGCTCAAACGACCTTTGAGTTCCAAGCAGCTACAATACGCAGCCGAAGATGTATTGTATTTATTACCTTGTTATGAGTTACTTATTGATAAATTGCCTGCTCATAAGAACGCATGGGTTGCTAAAGAAATCGAGCAACTTGCTTTGCGCAAATCTGCAGAGATAGAACCTGAAGATGCATATTTACTCCTCAAAAATACGCACAAATTAAATCCTTTGAACTTAGCTGTTTTGCAACGTCTTGCTGCGTGGCGATTACGTTATGCGAGGCGTCATGATATTACGCAGAATTTTATTGCCCGTGAAACTAGTTTGTATGAAATCGCACTGAAACTACCGTCGTCAAAAAGCGCAATCTTTCACCTTGATATTGTTGCTCCACAAGAAGCACGTAAGCACGGTGATGTTTTTGCACAAATTGTCAAAGAATGTCGAGCAATGGATCCTAGTGAGTATCCAGCTAAAACACAGCGTTTGATGGATGTACCGCATTACAAAAAAATGTACGCAAGTATAAAAGCTATTTGCCAAGAAGTAGCCGAAGAAGTGGGTTGTGAGCTAGCTGAAATGGCGTCAAAGAGACAAATTAATCAGATTTTGACTTGGTATTGGTGGGATTACGATGACACTCGAGCATGGGGAATGCAACCAGATCTATTGACTGGTTGGCGTGAACCATTATTAGCTCAGAAAATTCAAGATTTAATATTAGAAACTAAACGTTAATCTTCGCAGGAGTTCCCTTTGAAAATATTATGTGCTGTATACAAGTCATTGAAACGTGCAGATACTTATATTTATGTGCCTAAAAAAGATGATTTTTCGGCGATTCCCGAACCTCTATTAGAACGTTTTGGAGCAAAAAAATTAGTAATGCAAATTCCTTTGCCTTCAACTAAGAAATTAGTGGGTGTAGAAGAATCAAAGTTATTAGCTGCGTTTGAGGAACACGGGTTTTACTTACAGCTTCCTCCTTCCACACCGAGTTTGCTTGCGCAACATCGCGCGGAACTGGGCTTATCTCCAGACCCTGAACAAGATAGATAGAGATATTCATGGCTAAAACTCTTACTCCAGAATATAAAGCGTTAATCGAATCAAAGTATTGGGAAACCGTGTCTTTATCAGATATGAATGACGCGCAATGGGAAGCGATTTGTGACGGATGTGCCAAATGTTGCTTACATAAGTTTATTGATGACGATGATGTCGAAGATGTTGAGTTTACTGATGCTGTGAAAGACGGTGGTGAGGAGATGCATTTCACGAATATCGCTTGCCAGTATCTGCATACCAAAAACTGTGGCTGTACCGTTTATAATAAGCGTACCGAATTAGTTCCGCAATGTGTCAAACTGACACAAGCCAATTTACCTCAGATTTTTTATATGCCACCAAGCTGCAGTTACCGCCGTCTCCATGAGGGAGCAGGCCTGGCTGCTTGGCATCCGCTATTGAATAAGGGAAAAAAGACAGCGATGCATGAACAAGGCATTTCTGTTAGAGGTAAAACAATCTCTGAATTAGATGCCGATTTGGTCAATTTTGAAGATTATATTGTGACTTGGCCGTTAGACTAGGTGTTTTGGTTGAAAGCCTTTGATTTAGAAGGCTTTCTTGTAAAAGATACGTGTACCAACAACCGCTAACCAAAGCAGACTGTAAATAGCAAAAATAACTCGCATCCATTCAGCCATACCCATCCCCATAAATTGCCACCTCGTATCATCACAACTACCTGGAGCAGCAAATAAACTTGGAAGCCACTCATGCAGTGGCATAAAGCTTGGGAAATTTGGGACAAATTCACAAATTGCGAAAAACGGATTCGGAGCAAAGATAATATCAACGTGTTCATTTGCAATAATGAATCCCCAAAAGGCACTCACAGCCCATCCAATATATGCAAGTAACCTGACTGGCGCAATATTTACTAGCAGAGGAAGTAAAGCAGCAACCATGATCCCCACAACCGCGGTTCTTTGATAAATACATTTGATACAAGGTGCGTGACCAAATCCATGCTGAAAGACCAAGGCACAGATAAACAGAGCTAAAGCACTCAAAAATAAAATTAACCAAGGGGTTTTGGTTTCAGACCAAGAGCATATAGATGCAGCAAATGACATTATTCTTCCCTTATAAAGTAACGCATTGGCTATTCAGCCATAGTAGATTGTGTTGGATCATAACAAATATAATTTAAGTGAAGTGATATTTTCGCTTTTTTTTAGTTATCTGGTACAATCAGTTACTATTTTTTAATTTTAAACACATTATCATGATCTATAAAGCACAAAGTCCTGCAGGTTTTGCAGAAGAGTATATAGTTGAATCGATTTGGAGTGGTAGGTTTCCTCCTGGAACTATTTTACCTGCAGAAAGAGAGCTTTCAGAGTTGATTGGTGTAACTAGAACGACTTTACGTGAAGTGTTGCAACGACTCGCTCGTGATGGCTGGTTGACTATTCAACATGGTAAGCCCACGCAGGTGAATAATTATTGGGAAACTTGTGGTTTAAATATTCTTGAAGCATTGGCGCGTTTAGATCCTACTAACATCAAAGAGTTGATTGATAATTTATTAGCTGCCAGAACCAATGTGTCTGCAGTATTCATTCGTTTAGCCTTAAAAAACAATCCAGAACGTGCCATCGCAATCATGGAAAAATATGTTGATATCCCAGAAGATGGCAATGCGTTCGCTCAATTTGATTATCAAATGAATCATGATTTGGCATTTGCTTCGAATAATAACGTTTATGTGTTGTTAATGAATGGCTTTAAATCTATGTATAGCCGTATTGGTGGTTATTATTTCGCGAAGCCAAAAGCTCGTGAATTAGCTATACAATTATACAGAGACCTTATTCGTATTGCTAAAGAAGGTCAATCCAGCCAAGCACCTGGACTTATCCGTCAGTATGGTATTGAGTCTGGTAAAATTTGGTTAGAAATTCGTGATGACTTACCAGCTGATATCGTTGACTAATTGTTAGATAATTTTTTACTACTTTAAAATTTAATTTAATTTAATTTAAATTCATAACAAAAATCTAACATTTATTTCCCCCCTTTGTTACAATCTGCACACTGGTACGATGTGTGGATTGTAAATGTCTCAAAATTTTATGTTTGATTATATTATTGTAGGTGCAGGTTCTGCTGGTTGTGTTTTAGCTAGACGTTTATTAGATAATTCTGATGCCACGGTCTGCTTGATTGAGGCGGGTAAAAAAGATCAGAACCCCCTGATTCATATTCCTTTTGGTGTAGCACTGTTATCGCGATTTACCTCGATAAACTGGAATTATAATACTCAGCCCCAAGAACACCTAAATAACCGTTCTTTATTCTGGCCTCGTGGCAAAGTCATGGGTGGCTCAAGCTCTGTGAATGCCATGTGTTATATTCGTGGTGATAGAGAAGATTACAATGATTGGGCAACTGAGTTTACTTTACAACCTAATCAACAAGCGAGTGTTGTAAGTTGGTCCTATGAAGATATATTACCTTTGTTTAAACACTCTGAACAAAATACTCAGTTAGGCGATACGTTTAGATCAGCCTACCATGGTGCAGACGGCCCTTTGGGTGTAACAACTCTTAATCACACCGATCCCTTATCGCAAAGTTTTCTCGGTGCGGCTCAGACCGCTGGTTTACCACATAATCATGATTTCAATGGGCCAAGCCGTTATGGCGTCGGAGAGTATCAAGCAACTCATATTGATGGACAACGCTGCTCAGCAGCGAAAGGGTATATTGAGTCCGTATTACAACATCCACGTTTGACTGTTCTCACAGAAACAACTGTCTTGCGAGTCTTATGTGATGAGCAGTCTGCTTCAGGAGTTTTAGTGCATAGCAGTCAAGGTGAATATGAACTTATTGCCAAGCAAGAGGTTATTTTATCTGGTGGTGCAATTAACTCCCCTCAGTTATTGATGCTTTCTGGGATTGGTGCCAAGGCAGAGCTTGCAGAGCATGATATCCCGTGTATCCTTGATTTACCTGGAGTGGGAAAAAATTTACAAGACCATCTAGACGTAATTGTTCAAATGAAAACCAAGCAGGCTGTGGGATATGCCTTATTGCCGCGAGTGATGCCTAAGTTCATTAAAGGTGCATGGGATTATTTAACCCGTAAACGTGGCTTGTTATCATCTAATGTTGCTGAAACTGGCGGTTTTACGTTTTCGAGACATGGTACAGCTGCTAGACCAGATTTACAGTTTCATTTTATTCCTGCCATATTGCTTGAACATGGTCGTAAAACGGCTTTTGATTATGGTTTTGGTCTACATGTGTGCCATTTATACCCTAAAAGCCGAGGTACTATTCGCTTAGCATCCACAGACCCCTTCGCTGCACCTTTGATTGATCCTAATTACCTGGCTGAAAAAGAAGATCTTGAAGCGTTAATTGATGGCGTCCGATGGGCTATGAAGATTTTTTCTCAGCCAGAATTTGTCAAATATTCCGCCATGCCGCTAGAACCTGATAACCATCATATCGATGATGCAACAATTGAAGCGTTTATTCGAGCAAAGGCAGAAACCGTATATCACCCCGTTGGCACATGCAAAATGGGCCCTAAGACAGATCCTTTAGCTGTGGTTGATAGTGATTTATGTGTCCATGGTATTGCAGGCTTACGAGTTGTTGATGCTTCTGTTATGCCAACCGTTGTCGGAGGCAATACGAATGCTCCTACTATTATGATTGCTGAGCAAGCAGCCCGAATTATAACAAAGGAATAACCCATGTCTGTACAAGCAATGTCGCTAGAACATCCTCTTTACCCGAACTTATTCAAACCTTTAGATCTAGGTTTTACGACGTTAAAAAACCGTGTATTGATGGGCTCAATGCATACTGGACTAGAGGAGATACCTGGAGGTCATTTAAAACTCGCTGCGTATTTTGCAGAGCGTGCCAAAGGTGGTGTTGCTTTGATGGTAACTGGTGGAATTGGACCAAATGAAGAGGGGGCTACACATAGTGTTTCACGCCGTTTGGATAATCCTGAAGTATTAGCCGAGCACAAATATGTAACTGATGTAGTACATCAACATGGTGGTAAGATCTGCATGCAGATCCTACATACAGGACGCTACGCCTTTAACGAAAAGTTAGTGAGTGCCTCGGCTATTCGAGCACCGATCAATAAGCATGTACCCAAAGCATTGAACCCAGAAGAAATAGAAGAGCAAATTCAAGCTTTTATTAATACTGCATTGCAAGCTCAAGAAGCAGGTTACGATGGTGTCGAAATCATGGGTTCAGAAGGTTATTTTTTGAATCAGTTTATCGCTACTAGAACGAATCATCGTACTGATGAATGGGGGGGAGCTTATGCAAACCGGATTAAATTACCAATATCCGTGGTGCGACGAGTGCGCGAAGCCGTAGGAGACAACTTTATTATCATCTACCGTTTATCGATGTTAGATCTCGTTGAAGGTGGTTCTTCTAGTGATGAAATTGTCCAGCTTGGTCAGGCAATTGAAAAAGCTGGCGCAACTATTATTAATACTGGGATTGGGTGGCATGAAGCGCGTATCCCTACTATAGCGACGAAAGTACCTAGAGCTGCATTTACCTGGGTGACGGCTAAATTCCGTAGTGCGCTATCCATTCCTGTTATTACTTCAAACCGGATTAATACCCCAGAGGTGGCTGAGTCAGTTTTAGCTCGCGGTGATGCCGACATGGTATCAATGGCGCGTCCATTTTTAGCCGACCCTGAATTTGTGAATAAAGCTCAAGAAAGTCGCTCTGATGAAATCAATACATGTATAGGCTGTAATCAAGCATGTTTAGATCATGTGTTCTCCTTTAAATTAGCAAGTTGTTTGGTAAACCCAAGAGCGTGTAATGAGACGTCTTTAAATATTGAGCCAGCATCAGTACGTAAACATATTGTTGTGGTGGGGGCTGGCCCAGCAGGTCTAGCTGCTGCCACAACAGCGGCTCAACGTGGCCATAATGTAACTTTATTTGATGCTGCAGATGAGATAGGTGGTCAGTTCAATATTGCGAAACAAGTGCCAGGCAAAGAAGAGTTCTATGAAACCCTGCGTTATTTCGCTAAACAACTTAATTTATTGCAGGTCAATGTACGTTTAAATACCCGCGTGGATACAGCAATGTTGAATGCGATGAACTGTGATGAAGTCGTGCTAGCCACGGGCATTTTGCCTAGAATTCCCCATATCGATGGTATAGAGCATCACAAGGTATTGAGTTACGTGGATGTGTTAAAGCATAAAAAGAACGTTGGCAAAAAAGTTGCCATTATTGGAGCTGGTGGTATTGGCTTTGATACCGCAGAGTTTTTAAGTCATGGAGATGCTAATCCAAGTCAAGATATTCCTGCATTTATGCGAGAATGGGGCATTGATATGAGTCTTGCCGCACGCGGTGGTATTGAAAATGTGCAAGCACTTCCAGAACCATCACCTCGACAAATATTCTTACTCCAACGCAAAGAATCTAAAGTGGGTGCTCAGTTAGGTAAAACGACGGGGTGGGCTCATCGTACTGGCTTAATGAAAAAAGGCGTTAAGATGCTAGCAGGGGTTGAATATCACAAAATTAATGACGCTGGTTTACATATTACTGTGGCTGGCGAACAGCGCATACTCGATGTTGACAATGTGATTATTTGTGCTGGTCAAGAGCCACTAAAAACGCTGGCAGATGGCCTTGAAAAAACCTGTCATTTTATTGGTGGTGCGGACTTTGCTAGTGAGTTAGATGCAAAGCGCGCGATTGATCAAGGGACACGTTTATGTGCAGTATTGTAGGTATCGGATTGTTTTTTGTGCATATCCTTAAGTGCTGGAGATAAATTACATTTCCTAGCGCAGTTTACTTAACTCCAACAAAGCATTGTCTTGGTCGATGAAAAAAGCAAACTGCGCTAATATATTCATACCTAATAAGCCGTTGAAAGCCTCACTATCTGAAACATTTTCTGGTAGCACTAACACTTCAATATTATTAAATACTTGCTCACCCAAACGGACTTCTGCGATTTGATAAAGCTCAGAACGCACCATACCATTCGCTGTTTTTACGTTCATATAACGCTGAAAGTCTTTTGCTTGTGTGGGAATTTGTGCAAAGGTTGTTTGAGTAAGCGCAGTAATGCTTGCACCTGTATCAATTAGCAACTCTGTTTTAATTTGTTCATTAGAAAAGCTTTCGCCATTTATAGCAAAACTCACTGGTGCAAAAAATTGCTGATTTTTCATGTTTAAGGGAATGATATCCATTGTTAGTCGTGCTGTATTACTGCTAGGTGTTTCCCCCAATATGTTTACTTCACTCCGAAGTTGAGTATTGTCTGCAGACGCTTCAGAGCTACCAAATTCAATTTCCCAGATACTGCGTACATAGCGCACCAAGGTATCATCACTAGGTAAGTTGGCGAGTGTATCTTCCATAGCAATTGGCAGATTTAAATACGCGTAAGCGGTACCAAGGGCACGTATATAAGAACGGGATTCTGGTTTCAATAAATACAAGGGTTCAACAAACAAAGCCAAGTTTTGCCAATCTTGTTCCCGTAGCAATCGAGTAATTTTTGAATGCGTAAATGTACCGATAAATTGCTTTATTTGGTCTTGAAGTACTACATCACTGGTTTGTTCGCTGAGTTGATACATGGCTGTAATGCCCTCTAGTTCTCCAGCAGTGTAAAACAACCATTGAGTTTCTAAAAACAACGCTTGGGTATCTTGCGGGTAGCGCTGAAGATAATCTCGCAAAGGCTCACCAAGCTCTTGCCATTGCTTAGCATTGGCTAAGCGTAATAATAGATTTAAAGCTTCGTTACTCGGTGCCAGCACATTGTCGTCTGACTGAGGAGAAAATTGAATAACGGGCAAGCTAGGCCTGTTAAAACTGTTGTTTGAAAGTTCAGAATAGTCTGGATGGGTAATATTGTTCATAGATTCGGGAAGGACTGAGCTATTTGCTGTAGTGTCAGTCGTTATTTGTTGGCTTAAAACATACAACAAAACCAGATTGAGGCAGACCGATACGAGCAGTAAAAATTTTAGCATTGACGTAACATCTCAGCATAATAAGGTTTCACAAATCGTTCAGGCATTTTTTTGGGTTTACCAGATGACAAAGCGATACAAGCGAACTTTGTTTTAGCTTGCAGGATGATTTTTTGTTTGGCCATTGAATAAAACTCGAAGTGCCGGGTCAGCGTTATGCGTTTGTCGCAATGGGTAATCCACGTTGCACAAATAACTTCATCATCCACTAATACAGCACCTAAATATTTTATATGATGTTCAATGATTGCCATACCGCGGTCAATTTCTTGATAAGTTTCGATGGTAAGACCTAACGCATTAGAATGTAGCCATGCAGTCACCTCTAATTGTTTGACATAAGCAACATTATTAACATGTCCATAATGGTCGATAAGATCATTATCTATACGCCATTGGCAGGTAAAAGGCTTTCGTTTAGAAAAATAGTTATCCATTGCGTTACGTTTTCATGTATTTAATTTCTTAAACATACGAAATATACTTACACATTATAAATAAAAAAGCTAAGATATGATTTCTTTTAAAGAGGATAGTTTATATGCTTGAGTATGAAGAAAAGCAATTTGACGTCGCAAAACTCATACAGCTATTCGATGATACCTTTTTTGCAGATTATCATACTCGTTTAGTAAAAGGTGCTGATGAACCTCTATACTTGCCTGCCGGAGAAGAAACCGACTACGCACAAATAGTGTTTGCGCATGGCTATTTTTCTTCCGCCTTGCATGAGATATCACATTGGTGTATTGCAGGCCCAGAACGCAGAAAACAAGTTGATTACGGTTATTGGTATGCACCAGATGGTAGAACTGCTGCGCAACAAGCAGAATTTGAAGCCGTTGAGGTACTTCCTCAAGCAATAGAGTGGGCTTTCTGTCTTGCTTGTGGTTTAAAGTTTAACGTTTCGGTAGATAATCTCAATGGTGAAACTGGGGATGTGTTAGCATTTAAATCGTCTGTTGCTTACAAACTCTCCCAGTTATTGACGCATGGATTTCCCGAACGAGCGGAAATATTTTTAGAAGTTTTGCGCGCACACTATGTGCCTGCTTATATCCAGAAGCAATTATCTCGTGCCCAACGTCTGTACGCGAATACTGTAGAGCCTCCATTTAACTAAATTATGAATCAAACCACTTCAAGTTTTGCGCTTAACTTAGCTAATACAACTTCTTTGCGTCGCTTTCGCCTCGGTTTAATTATTAATCCTTTTTCGGGGATTGGTGGTGCAGTTGCCCTTAAAGGCAGTGACGGACTTGCCATTCGAGAGCAAGCATTGGCGCTTGGCGCAAAACCTCAATCCAATCATAAAACCGCTATAGCTCTTCAAGAATGTGTTGCTCTAGCTGAACGTCTTGAAATCATCACGGTAGCTGGAGAAATGGGAGAAACATTAGCACAAAACCTTGGATTTCAGACCACAACAGTTTTTATTCCCTCTCAGGTACAAACTGAAGCCGATGATACCATTGCTGCTGCTAAAGCTATATATGCCGCAGGTGTTGATTGTTTATTGTTTGCCGGAGGTGATGGCACAGCGAGAAACATTTGTAGTGTTTGGCCAAATCATGTTCCAGCTTTGGGTGTTCCTGCAGGCTGTAAAATTCACTCGGGAGTTTACGCCATTAGCCCCAAGGGCGCAGGTAAAGTTATTCAGCAAATGGTTACTGGCGAATTAGTTAGTGCTGAGTTAGCCGATGTACGAGATATTGATGAAGAAAAATTTCGTGCTGGTACCGTTATCGCTAAGCATTTTGGTGAGTTGCTCATTCCTAGCGAATTACAATACGTCCAAGCTGTTAAAATGGGAGGGAAAGAGTCAGACGAATTAGTGTTAGCTGATTTAGCTGCTTATTTAGCAGAGATCCGTGAGGATTTCCCAGGCCATGCATTTATTATGGGTTCTGGCTCTACTGTTGATTTTGTCATGCAGGAGTGGGGGTTTAACAATACATTGCTCGGGGTTGATGTAATTATGGCAGATGAGCTAATTGTTAATGATGCTACGGCCACTGATTTAGAAGCGCTTATCGCTAAGCACCCTTGTAAGTTGGTAATTACCTTAATCGGGGGGCAAGGACATATTTTTGGCCGTGGTAATCAGCAGTTATCACCACAGCTTATTCGTACATTGGGCAAAGAAAATATTTTAGTTGTAGCGACTAAGACTAAGCTTGAGGCACTAGCGCAACGACCATTACATTGTGATACTGGTGATAGTGAATTAGACGATGCATTATCAGGTAACATAGATATTATTACGGGTTATCGAGACCACGTGTTGTATCGATTAGGAGTAGATTATGTCGGCTAAAAACAGTCTGGTTTTAGATTTTGGCATGTATTTAGATAAGGTTGAAAACCGTTTGAATACAGTTGTGGAGAATGGCGATGATAACGAGTTATTCATAGCGAGTTATTTTCACGGACATTTTTCATTGGCGGCCAGTCAGGTGAATCCAGAACACCCAGATCCATATTATGCTTTAGATGTAATTTTGACCGATAATTTACGTGAAGCATTTGTCAACGGCGAGCTCACGGAACCAGATCAAGCATTGGTTTGGGCTTTGTGGGATGGATGTAAAACGAATTAGTTCCAGATAAAATATTTGCAAACAGTAATCAATACCACTAAAACTGATTATGCTCGTTTAGGTTGTTGCCGGATCATTTCACGTACTAAAAAACGGTTTGGCATTAATGCGTTTAACATAGGCATACTTAAAGGTAATGGTCTACCCGCAAGTTCTGCCGCTAAAGTTGCTGCTAATAATGGGGCAGTGGTTAAACCTCGGGAACCTAAGCCACTCAAAACAAACCAATCTTTATGCCATTCGCCCTCTGGATATTGAGCAACCGGTTTAGCTTTGTATAAGGTATTTAAAGACGTTCTCTGTCGGGCTAAGTCAGCCAGTTTTCCACACATGGGATTATGATCTGGTGTACTACAGCGAATGGCAGCACGGGCTTTTTGACTAATGCTAAAATCCTGCATCCAAGCTGCTTTTGCTAGTGCTTTCTTGTGAGTCATGAGATTTGTTTCTGAATCAGCTGCTCGGTATTCTGTAGTTATATCATTTTTGCTATAGGTCGACCCGCATGCGTGTGCCCCATTAACGACAGGTGTAAAATAACCCTTGTGACAAATCACGGTAGATAAATCAACGCTTTTGTCATTCGGTGGGAGTATCTCGACTTGCCCACGGACCAAACGAAATTCTGGACTGAGTGTACCTTGTAATTCAGGCGTTTCATGACCTGTTGCAAATACGAGGGCCTCACCTTCATTGAGATTTAGCGGCGTATCATTGAGCGTTAACTCGACTGATTTAGCACAAATCCCAGCATTAATTGCATAATGAATATTACATAAGCCAGTCGCATTAGCTGCCGAGAAAAAAGCATGGACTAATTCTGGTGGGCTAACCCAACCGCCGTCTGGAATAAATAAACCCGGGTAGGGGGTCTCGATATTAGCTTTGGTACCAGCTTCAACAGCATCGACAGGGTAGAGTAAACTCTCTGGCCATTGTTGTTTGGCGATTAAGTTGTTATGTCTAGCTTGGACTTTTTCGTTAAAACCAACCAGCAGGACACCACACCAAGCATGACCAAATTTTTGTGTTTGGGCAAGCTTTTGATAACAACGTTTGGCGTATAAAAAACTGTGTGCTTGGATCTGACTATTGACTCCAGGATCTGCATTGAGTTGTGGATAAAAACCACCGACGGCGTTTCCAGAAGCCCCTTGTGCTAACGCTGTATCTTTACAATACACCTCAACGTTTAGACCGAGTTGCGTACATTCATATGCAAGCGTGGCAGCCGCGATCCCTCCACCAACAATATGGATTTTTTGATACGATGAGATTTGTTCTCGGTTAAAATACGGAGTGGTTTGACGAAAATGATGTGTATTAATATCTAAATTTGAGTTTGAATAATCAGTCGAAAGACTATCGGCAGGTGCAAATGTTGCAGTAATCATTTCTCTTTTTTGCCCAAATCCAGGCACTTTTTTTATAATAAAACCTGCATCCTGTAGGTTTCGCCGTACAAAGCTCGCTGCGGTGAACGTTGCCAAAGAAGCGCCTTGTTTACTAATTCGAGTGATATTAGCAAACAGCTCAGGTTGCCACATTTCAGGGTTTTTACTCGGGGCAAAGCCGTCTAAATACCAAGTATCCACAAGGCCATGTTTAGGTGCATAGATCAGCGGCAAGGTGTCATTAATATCACCAATCCAAATATCACAGGTTACATTAGGAAAATTTAAACGATGACAACCGAACAATGGGAGCGGATATTGTTCATAAAAAGCGTGAGCTTCTTCTGTCAGCTCTGGGTAACACGTAATTGCTTGTTGCAACTCAGCCAAAGGGATAGGGAACTTCTCCGTAGAGATAAAATAGAGGTGTTGGCAAGTTGCATTGGGGTTTTCTTCTAAAAAACGCTTGAATATTTGCCAAGTGCGCAAAAAATTAAGGCCTGTACCAAATCCTGTCTCGGCAATAACAAAATGACTTTCCTGATGACTTGACCATTTTTCCAACAGGTAATTATGTTTAATAAATACGTAATCGGTCTCTGCTAAGCCCTTACCATCTCTAAAATAAACATCATCAAAATCCTCTGATACTGGAGTCCCGGTAGGATTAAACGTAACATTGGCAGGGGATATTTTCATTTGTGCTAAACACCTATAAGAGCAATAGTTATATTGTAATAGGATTTTGTTATGATGTCGTCACAGTTTAAGTAGAACAGCAGACCAGTGTTTTGGTTTTTTTGCAGTACACTTTGTACGATTAATTATTGAGTAGGATTATCATGAGAAGAGCAGTTATCACCGGTTTGGGTATCGTATCTAGTATCGGAAACAATAAAGAAGAAGTACTAGCATCATTACAAACGGGTAAGTCAGGTATCACATTTTCTGAACAGTTTGCAGAAAAAGGCTTACGTAGTCACGTATGGGGCAAAGTTGATATTGACTTGAAAGAGCATATTGACCGTAAACAACTTCGTTTTATGGGCGATGCTGCTTCTTATGCTTATATTGCAATGGAACAAGCTGTTGCAGATTCTGGTCTGAGTGAAGACCAAATTTCAAATATAAGAACGGGTATTATTGCAGGTTCTGGTGGTGCGTCATCTGAGCACCAAGTTGATTCAGCGGATATTTTACGCAATAAAGGCGTGCGTCGTGTCGGTCCATATATGGTAACGCGCTGCATGGGCTCTACGGTTTCAGCTTGTTTGGCAACACCGTTTAAGATTAAAGGTGTGAATTACTCGATTTCTTCAGCATGTGCGACCTCTGCGCACTGTATTGGTAATGCACTCGAGATGATTCAGTTAAATAAGCAAGACGTTGTCTTTGCCGGTGGCGGTGAGGAATTGCATTGGGCATTATCGGGTCAATTTGATGCAATGGGTGCTTTATCATCACAATACAATGACACGCCCGAAAAAGCATCGCGTACTTATGATGCTGACCGTGATGGTTTTGTGAGCTCTGGTGGTGGCGGTATGGTAGTTGTCGAAGAACTAGAACACGCTTTAGCTCGCGGCGCTCATATTTACGCAGAAATTGTTGGCTACGGTGCAACATCAGATGGCTACGATATGGTTGCCCCTTCTGGTGAGGGTGCAGTGCGTTGTATGCAAATGGCAATGCAAAATGTCGAGGGCGACATTGACTATCTAAATACTCACGGTACGTCAACGCCAGTCGGTGATGTTCAAGAATTAAAAGCTATTCAAGAAGTGTTTGGTCAAAAATCACCAGCTATTAGTGCGACTAAAGCGATGACTGGTCACGCATTAGGTGCAGCGGGTGTTAACGAAGCGATTTATAGTATTTTAATGATGGAGAATGACTTTATTGCTCCTTCCATTAACGTGGAAACGCTTGATGAAGCCGCACAAGGTTTAGATATTGTAACTGAACCACGCCAACAAGCACTGAAGACGATTATGTCAAATAGCTTTGGTTTTGGTGGAACTAACGCCACTTTAGTTATGCAAAAATACGAAGGTTAGTTATTTACTGCACAGAAAAGTTGTTTTGAATTTTGTAGTGGTTTGATTGAACTTAAACACCTTATCGGCACGCCTATTGCGCTATTGGTAAGGTGTTTTTTTGTTTTTTAGATGTATTTTCTTTTTTTCTCACAGTGAATTCTATATTTTTATATTTTTTAAATATCATTCTGACTTAAAATAACTTTATACAAAAATAAAAAACAGGATGTATTTATGCAAAGCGTACAAGATAGAGTCAGCAAAGAAGAATGGGAACTGCGAGTTAATTTAGCTGCATGTTACCGTATAGTTGCTCATTATGGTTGGGATGACTTAGTCTTTACCCATATCTCTGCTCGAGTTCCCGGTCCTGAACATCACTTTCTGATTAACCCTTATGGCATGATGTTCGAAGAAGTGACAGCTTCATCGTTAGTGAAAGTCGATTTAGACGGTAATAAAGTCATGGACAGTGAATACGAGATTAACCCAGCCGGCTTTACGATTCACTCTGCTATTCATGCTGCACGTGATAATGCGCAATGTGTATTGCACTTACACACGAATGAAGGTGTAGCTGTAGCAGCCCTAGAAAAAGGGTTACAACCTTATTCACAGCAATCTACATTACCTTTAAGTAATCTCTCTTATCACGACTATGAAGGTGTTGCTTTGCGGGAAGACGAAAAAGCACGTTTAGTCGCTGACATCGGCGAAACTGAGTTTTTAATCTTACGTAATCATGGTTTATTAACGACTGGACGAAGTGTGCAAGATGCGTTTTTAAACATGTATTTCCTACAACGTTCTTGTGAAATCCAGCTACTAGCACAAGCAGCAGGGCAAAACCTGATTGAAGTTCCCGCAGAAATCATCGCAACAGTTCAAGAAGTTGGCGCGCAAGCTACCAATAATGCTTTTGGCGGTATTGCATGGCCGGGTATCTTGCGCAAGCTTGACCGAGATTATCCAGGCTTTAGGGATTAAATAAGCAAAGGGTACTGATACACTATATCTTTATGCTTATATTATACGTGGCTATTAATGTTTAATGATTTATCAAGTTATCAACAAACCGCTCAGTACTTTGCGCATAATAGTCAGCGTATTGCTTATTGGCAGACAACTGCAAATAAGCAAAGTAAGGGGGTTGTTGAACCATCACCGCTAACGATTAAAAATATCCCAATAGTTTTTCTACATGGTTTTCCAAGTGCGAGTATTGATTGGTCGGGTGTTTGGGGCCTGTTAACTAACACACCTGGACAAGATAGCTATACGGATTTACATGCGATTGATTTTTTGGGTTTTGGTTTGTCTGCTAAACCTCATCCATACTCATATTCGGTTTTAGAACAAGCCGATATTATTGAGACATATTTGCATACTCAAGGCATTCAACAATGTCATATAGTTGCTCATGATTACGGTGTCTCCGTAGCTCAGGAATTACTCGCTAGACAAACTCTAGATCAGCAAGGTATATGTGAAATCTGTTCTGTGATGTTTTTGAATGGCGGATTGTTTGCTGAGTTACATCGACCTATTTTGACGCAAAAATTACTGCATAGTGCCATTGGACCATTGCTGGCAAAATGCATGTCGAAACGCAGCTTAACACAAGGTTTTAATAAAATTTTTGGTAAAGATACTCCACCAGACTCTGATATGTTAAACGATTTATGGTCTTTACTTGAGAACGCCAAGGGCACACGGGTGATACCTGCTTTGTTGGACTACTTGGATGAGCGTAAACGTTATCGAGATCGATGGGTGAGTGCCATGCAATCCACCTCCTTGCCATTAGGTTTTATTAACGGTGTACAAGATCCTATTTCTGGACAGCACATGTTAGATGCTTTTACAGAACTGCTTCCTTCTGCTTATGTAAAAGCATTAGCGGTAGGGCATTATCCTCAACTAGAGGATCCAAATAGCGTATACTTGGCTTTAAAAGATTTTTGGCAAACGTCAAATACATAATAATAGAACTTTGGGTCCGCACTTATGCACATATTTTATGATGATAATATGCCTTATGCGAAAGAGGTTTTTTCGACGTTAGGGACAGTTCAAGAGTTTAACCATGCTGATATTTCATGCTTGGACGTATCACAAGTTGATGCATTGATGATCCGTTCAACAACCAAAGTGGATAAAACCCTAGTTGAACGACTAGTGTCCTGCTCACATATTGCTACGGCTACTGCTGGGTATAATCATTTGGATTTGGCTGCATTGTCAGATGCTGGTAAACAGGTCTATCACGCTGCTGGTTGTAATGCTCAAGCAGTTTCTGAGTATGCATTAAGTGCAGTGCTGTATGCGCTTATTGAAACGGATAAGATCCGTCCTAAAGATACGGTTAGGGTATTTAAAAAATTATCCGTTGGTATTGTCGGAGTCGGTCAAGTCGGTAGCCGTGTCGCACAAAAATTTAGTGCATTGGGTTGTGAAATTCATTTATATGACCCACCTCGTGCGAAAGCTGAAAAAAATCCAGTGTTGAATGATTTTGCAGCTATTCTGGATTGCGATGTGATTTGCCTACATGCCCCTTTGGTGAAAAATGGCGATTCACCGACTGAACATTTATTTGATGCCGAAGTGCTGGCACAACTCAAACCTGAACAAATTTTACTTAACGCCGGTCGTGGTGAAGTGATTGATAATCAAGCCTTGTTAGCCTTATATGAGGCGCGACCAATGCCGACTTTGATTCTAGATGTATGGGAAAATGAACCCGATATTTTAAGTGCTTTGATCCCATATTGCCTACTCGCGACGCCGCACATCGCGGGGCATAGTCTTGAGGGTAAAACCCGTGGCACATTTATGCTGTATACTTGGCTAGCTGAACAAACGGGACAATCTAGCCCTTTATCAATGAGTGATTTTCTCCCTGCATGCCACAAAACGTATGCTTGTAATGATGAAGTATTAACTGTGCAGTCGCTTACTACATTAGTCTGGGCAGTATATGATATAGCAATTGATAATAGAGAATTTGTCTCTAAGATGGCACAATCAACATGCTTTGCTAAATTACGTAAAGCCTATCGCAACCCTAAATTTTCGCCGTCAGCACTGGTACGACGTGAGTTTTCAGTGTTGGAAGTCACTTGTAGTGGGTTTGAAACCCAAGATATACTGCATAACCTTGGGTTTTTAACCACTCGTTTAATCTAAATTATAGGATCTCAGATCATCATGTCTCAATCTTTTAATGTTGCCGTTTTAGGCGCAACAGGCTTAGTCGGCCAAACAATGATGGATTTATTAGCGGAACGTAACTTCCCTATTAATCAATTATTCCCATTAGCATCAGCAAGATCAGCAGGTGGTACTATCAATTTTAAAGGGAAAGAGATTGAAGTTTTAGACGCGGATAAATTTGACTGGTCACAAGTTGAGATAGGCTTCTTTTCTGCCGGAGGTAGTGTTTCAGAAAAGTTTGCGCCGATCGCAGCTGATGCAGGTTGTGTGGTTATAGACAACACTTCACATTTCCGTTATGAGCCCGATATTCCATTAGTGGTACCAGAAGTAAATGGTAGTGCCTTAGCAGATTTTCGAAATCGTAATATTATTGCTAACCCGAATTGCTCTACAATTCAAATGATGGTTGCATTAAAGCCAATTCACGATGCAGTTGGAATTGAGCGAATTAATGTATGTACCTACCAGTCAGTATCTGGTGCTGGTAAATCAGCGATGGAAGGTTTAGCTAAACAAACTGCAGATCTGCTTAACGCTCGTGAAGTGAAAAATGACGATTTTGCGCGTCAAATCGCGTTTAATGTAATTCCACAAATAGATGTGTTTACTGAAAATGATTACACCAAAGAAGAAATGAAAATGGTGTGGGAAACACGTAAGATTTTAGGCGATGATAATATTCTAGTGAATCCAACTGCTGTTCGTGTACCGGTCTTTTACGGCCATGGAGAAGCGATTCATATTGAGACTCGCACGCCAATTGATGCTGAAGATGTAAAGAACTTATTAGCCGAAGCACCAGGGGTGAAATTATATGCTGCACAAGAAGAGTTTCCTACGCAAGTTTGTAGTGCCAGTGGCAATGATTTAACCCACGTTGGCCGTGTGCGCAATGATATTTCGCATCCAAACGGGATTAACATGTGGGTTGTTTCAGATAATATTCGCAAGGGGGCTGCAACTAATAGCGTACAAATTGCTGAGCTTTTAGTTAAAGAATATTTATAAAATCAAATCAATGATAGAAAGCCCTGACATATCAATTATGTCGGGGCTTTTTTTATGCAGAATAAAAGCTTAGAATACTCTTCAAATATTTTCTAAAGAAGAACCCTAACAGCATGAAAAAAGTGCTAGGAATCTATTCATGACATTGTTAAAAATAGCACTTGTTGCTTTGTTTTTTATCGTTTACACAGTTCCTAGCCAAGCACTAGGGGACTTTTCAACGGTACAAATTCGTAACGCAAACTCTCCTGATATTTCTAATGTGGTTTTTGGTCCGGTCGAACAAAAAGACACCTTATGGAAAATAGCTAAAGATTATCGTAATTCACCAGATTATGATGGCCAAAAAACACTTTCTTTATATCCTGTAATGTATGCTATTTATTTAAAAAACCCTCAAGCATTCATTGATAATAACGTTAATCATTTACGCAATGATGTGATGTTAGAGATGCCATCGGCTAGCTTTATTAACAGTTTGGATTTGGACGAATCAGAGCGCAAGATTGAGAATGATGAATCTAAATGGGGCTATAAGGATTCTTCAAAAACCGAGAAAGTAGCAACTGACCAACAAAAAATTAATGAAATTAGAGCGCAATACGCGCTTTCTTTAGAAACGATACAACTGCTTTTGGAAGAAAATCAAAAGTTGTCTACGCAGGTCAATGAAGTTGCACAGCGTGTAAATACTCTTGCTAATCAAGTAAACGGCGACGTGCGAAATCAATTGGAAGAACAAGCTGAATTGCAAACACAGTTATTTACGTTGTTGAATAACACTGCTACAGATGACCCTGCAGAACAGATTTCACCTTGGGTTCATGATGTAAAAGCGTTCATCTCAGAACCTTTAGTGGTTATTGGTATTGTGTCATTAACAGTGTTAGTTTCTTTGATTATTTCTGGTTTGTGGTTATTTAGACGCAAACAACCTGAGGATGTTCGTCAAACGCAGGATAGTGATACACCAGTTAATCGTTCATCTGTATCTGACAACATTTCAGTAGTTGATGATCCTACTTCGCTTAAAGATATTACAGAAGTCGATTATGTTCCTGCGCCTGACGATATATCATTAGTCGATAATGTTCCTGCAGTAGATGAACTAGATACTTGGCTTACGGAAGATTCAGATAAAAACGTCCTTGATGAAATAGAAAATGTTGATTTTGATGACTTATTAGATTCCTTAGATAAGGACGCTGTAACTCAAGAAGAAGCTGCTGGAGTGACAAAGTTAAGTGATGATATTTTAGATGATTTATCCTTTGATTCTTTTACCGAAAGCAGTTTTGATGATTCACATGATACTGCCGTTACTGAACCAGATGATTTAGCTGTTGATGACTCTGGGGTTGTCCCTAGCAAGGGGATTGATGCAGATACTCCTGAATATCTTGATGTAGATACATTACTGCAAAAAGCTGAGGCTGCGGAGATAGCGGAACCAGAATTAGATGTCTTAAAAAACATTCCAGGTATTCCTGATGCCGTGCCAAGCTCTGACTTGTTCCAAGATGATGTGTTGGCTTCTAATCTAGATCTAGCTCGAACTTATATCGAAATTGAAGAGTATATTGAAGCACAGGCTTTATTGGCAAGAGTTGTCAAAGAAGGAACTGATGAACAAGCAACTGAAGCTAAAGTCCTAATTGAACAATTGAAAAGTTTATAATGTCAGAAAATAAAAAAAAATACGCGCTCTGCGTGGAATATTTTGGTGCGCAATTTTATGGCTGGCAGAGACAGGCAAACGTGCCTAGTATTCAAGAATACCTTGAAAAAGCCTTATCTAAAATTGCCAATGAAGCAGTTAGTGTTCAATGTAGTGGACGCACTGACTCGGGTGTCCATGCAACGTACCAAGTTGTACATTTTTCTACTAATGCGCAACGTGATGAAAAAGCTTGGGTTTTAGGTATTAATAGCAATCTGCCTGATGCTATAGCAATTAAATGGGTTAAACCTGTAGGTGAAAACTTCCACGCCCGCTTTACCGCAACGGCTCGTCGCTATCGTTATATCATCTATAATGACCGCACGCGCCCCGGTATTTTGAATAAAGGTGTAACGCAAATCTACAAACCATTAAACGCTGATTTGATGAACCAAGCGGCACAATGCCTAGTGGGTGAACATGATTTCTCAGCTTTTCGGGCATCACATTGCCAATCTAATACGCCATGGCGCAATATTCATCATGTACGAGTGACACGCCAGGGAAAGTATGTTGTCATGGATATCAAAGCAAATGCGTTTTTACACCATATGGTACGTAATATAATTGGATCTTTAGTCGTTATTGGGGCTGGAGAAGAGCCAGTAACATGGATGCAAGCACTGTTAGACAGTAAAGACCGAACACTTGCAGCAGCAACAGCTAAACCTGATGGTTTATATTTTGTAGATGTTGATTTTCCAGCAGAATACGCTTTACCAGAATCTGAGTTAGGACCGGTATTTTTAAACTTGGATTAAAATATAAACATTACGACTTCTTAGACCAGTTATGATTTCGATATTTGACGATTTTATGGTTAAATACGACATATTAATAGTGAATTACTATTACCCTCATTTTTGTATAGGACAAAATATTCCATGAGTTGGATAGAAAAGATTCTTCCCAGAACGCAGTCATCTGAAAAAAGTAATGTACCAGAAGGTATCTGGACGAAGTGCACTAAATGCGACGCTGTACTGTATCGCAGTGAGTTAGAAAAACTTCAAGAAGTTTGCCCGAAATGTGACCATCATATGCGTATTTCAGCACGTTCTCGCATTGATCATTTCTTGGATCCTGAGGGTCGTGTTGAATTAGCTAAAGATCTTGAGCCACAAGATATCTTAAAGTTTAAGGATTCAAAAAAATATAAAGATCGTATTACAGCAGCGCAAAAGGCAACAAAAGAAAAAGATGCATTAATCGTTGTGCAGGGAACTTTAAAAGGTAAACCTGTCGTTGTTGCTTCTTTTGAATTTGCTTTCTTGGGTGGTTCAATGGCTTCGGTTGTTGGTGCTAAATTTGTTGCAGCAGTTAACGCGTGTTTAGCAAATAATTGTCCTTTAATCTGTTTTTCTACAAGCGGTGGTGCGCGCATGCAGGAAGCATTAATGTCTTTAATGCAGATGGCAAAAACTAGTGCAGCATTAGCTAAAATGAGTACTAAAGGATTACCATATGTTTCTGTTTTGACTGACCCGACTATGGGTGGTGTATCAGCATCTCTTGCGATGTTAGGTGACATTAATGTTGCTGAACCTAAAGCATTGATTGGCTTTGCTGGCCCTCGTGTAATTGAACAAACTGTCCGTGAGACACTTCCTGAAGGTTTCCAACGCAGTGAGTTCTTGTTAGAAAAGGGCGCAATTGACATGATTGTTGATCGCCGTGACATGCGAGATACCTTACACAGCGTTCTGAGTAAATTACATCATACTGTTAATGTTCCTATCGCTTCTGAAGAACGCCAAGTCTCTGCAGAGCCAGAAAATCCATCTACACCAAAATAATGCACAATCAACCAAATAAAGACTGGTCTTTATCACAATGGTTACAACATCTTGAGTCTATCCATCCCAGTGAAATCGACATGGGTTTGGATAGAGTTAGAGAGGTCTACCATCGCCTAAACTTATCATGGTCAAGGCACACAGTGATAACGGTTGCTGGTACAAATGGTAAGGGAACTACATGTGCCATGTTGGAACAGGCTTCGATTTTAAAGAACAAATCTGTTGGGGTATATTCCTCTCCACATATTTCAAAATACAATGAACGTGTCAGGATTAATCAGACCTTACTAAATGATTACAAGCATTGTGAGGCGTTTATGACGGTCGAAAAAGTCCGTGGTGACATTTCCCTTACTTATTTTGAATTTGGGACATTGGCTGCATTAGTGCTATTAAACAAACCTTCTATCGAAATTGTTTTATTGGAAGTTGGTCTTGGTGGACGTTTGGATGCGACCAATATTGTCGAGCCAGACATTGCAGTGATTACAAGCATTGGTTTGGATCACCAAGCTTTCTTGGGTAATAGCCGAGATGCAATTGCGCGAGAAAAAGCTGGGATTATTAGAAAGGATAAACCCGTCATTATTGGCGAAATTGACCCACCACTTTCTTTGCAAAATATTGCTCGAGAGTTAAACGCTGAAGCGCGTTGGGCCGGTAAAGATTTTATGTATTCAGTACTTGATCACACCTGGCATTACAGGTCACAAGGTTTAGATGTCACAACTTCTCTGCCGTCTATTCCACTACCAAATGTTGCGACGGCATTAGCTGTAATCGAAGAATTAAACTGGAATATAAACTTCGTATTTTGTCAGACATTAGTTGAAAAAACGACTCTTAGTGGCCGTTTACAAAAGATGACTCCAGACGTTTCAAATCCAAATAAAGTGCCTTTTTTATTAGATGTTGCGCATAACCCTCAAGCTGCTGAATATCTAGCAAAGCATTTACATGTGCTTGGTTTTACTGGTACAAATGACGCGAATACAGGCAAACTTCATGCTATATTTGGTGCATTTAAAGATAAGGACATTACTGGTGTACTTAGCCCCTTAATACCACTGCTCACCAGTTTACATTGTATAACGTTACCGGGTGAACGAGCCGCAGATAAGGATGAGTTAGTTGCAACTGCAAAGTCTTTGTCGAAAGACCTTAATATCTATAGTGGTGAGTCTATTGCTGCAATTTACAAAGCAGTTCTTAAAACTGCACATTCAGATGATTTAGTGTTAGTATTTGGTTCGTTTTACACGGTAGATGCACTTCTAACGTTTCTTAAATTTAATGTTGAAAACTAGGTTAAAAGCAGGGGGATTAACATGGCACCAGCGATAAAAAATCGATTAGTCGGGACCATCATAATCTTTGCACTTGCAGTTATTTTTTTACCCGATATTTTAGACGGGGAAAAGCAAACACGTCGCGATATCATCGTTAATATTCCCATATCTCCAGAACAAGTTTCTTTGCAAGAACCGCAAAGTTTTTCAGTACAAGAAGTAAAGCTAAAGACAATAAAGCCAGTTGTCGTTGAGCAAAACGTGAATCCTATTGATGAAGCACTTTCTGAGACTGACAATCTATCTGCTCCGACAGATATTAGTCCAGTAGATAATAGTGAAGTAGCCCAAGCAGGTGATAGTAAGACGAATCCCAAAAATACGTTAGAGAAACAAACCTTTATTCAACAACCCAATGCTGAAGAAGCCACAGGTTGGGTTATTCAGTTAGGAAGTTTTAAGCATCAAAAAAATGTGAGAGAGCTAATGGATAACGTTGAAAAAGCAGGGTATCGCGTGTTTTCGAAACCTTTCGACACAAGTGTAGGTAAGCTTAATAAAGTATTTGTTGGTCCAGATTTAGATAAGTCTAAACTTGAAAAATCTTTATCTCATTTACAAGAGGTCACAGGTTTAACCGGAAGAGTTACACCTTTTACTGTTAAATAGCTCAAAATAGTCAGTGTGTTCTCAGAATGCTTCTGCTAAAATGCGCCAAAATTTGCTACAACTAGTTTTGTAGTTTATCTCCTTTCTAGACCAAGCAGGATTTATGAATTGGGTTGATTTCACTATATTGGGTATCATCGCATTTTCCGCACTTGTCAGCCTTGTGCGTGGATTCGTTAAAGAAGCTGTTTCTTTAATTATTTGGTTTTCTGCTTTTTTCATAGCGAGTAAATTCTATCCCAACGTTGCGCTCTTTTTGTCGCAAATTAAAGACGAAATGTTTCGCAATGGTACTGCAATTGCAATTTTGTTTATTGTGACCATGATTATGGGAGCCGTGTTAAACTATGTACTTGGTCAATTGGTCAAAGCAACAGGTTTATCAGGGACTGATAGAGTATTAGGAATGGTATTTGGTGCACTTCGCGGTGTACTCATCGTATCTGCTTTATTGTTTTTTGTTGATACTTTTACAACATTCAGTAAGAAAGATTGGTGGGATACATCTGTACTCATTCCAGAATTTGATTTTATTATCCAATGGTTTTTTGAATACTTGCAATCTAATTCAAGTTTCTTAAAACCCAACAACACTTAATAGGTATAAACATGTGTGGTATTGTCGGTATTGTTGGTAAGTCACCTGTCGCTCAAGAGCTTTATGACGCTTTAACTGTACTTCAACACCGCGGCCAAGACGCTGCCGGGATCATGACCATAGAAGATGGTAATTTTCATTTAAGAAAGGCAAATGGCCTCGTTCGTGATGTGTTCCATACACGCCATATGAAAAACTTAAGTGGTAATAGTGGTATTGGTCACTGTCGTTATCCGACTGCTGGCTCATCAAGCTCAGCAGAAGCACAGCCTTTCTATGTTAACTCTCCATATGGTATTGCGTTTGCTCACAATGGCAATTTAACGAATACTCATGAACTAGCAAATGAAGTGTTTACTTCTGCACGTCGTCATATCAATACTACATCTGACTCTGAAGTTTTACTCAATATTTTCGCACATGAGTTAAATGCATGCGAAGGTATGTCAGTGACTCCTGAAGAAATTTTTACTGCAGTGACCAATGTTAATAATAAGATCCGCGGTGCTTATGCTGTAGTCGCTTCGATTATCGGTAATGGTATGGTCGCCTTTCGTGATCCTAATGGTATACGTCCATTAGCACTTGGCAAGCGTGAGACTGAATTTGGTACAGAGTATATGGTTGCATCAGAGAGTGTTGCAATTGATGCTGTTGGCTATGAATTTGTCCGTGATGTTGAGCCAGGTGAGGCCATTTATGTAAGTGAAGTGGGGCAGTTATTTAGTCAACAATGTTTTGCTACACCTAATCATAATCCATGTGTATTTGAATTTGTTTATTTTGCCCGCCCCGATTCATTCATTGATGGTATATCTGTATATGCGTCTCGCGTGAACATGGGACGTAAACTCGGTGAAAAAATTGCACGTGATTGGGCCGACAAAGATATTGATGTCGTTATTCCGATCCCTGAGACATCAATGGATGTTGCCTTAGAAATCGCCAACACATTGAACCTGCCATATCGCCAAGGTTTCGTTAAAAATCGTTACATTGGACGTACTTTTATTATGCCAGGTCAGACTATGCGTAAAAAGTCTGTACGTCGTAAGTTAAATGCGATTAAGTCTGAATTTAAAGGTAAAAACGTACTTTTAGTCGATGATTCTATTGTCCGTGGTACGACTTCAGAGCAAATAATAGAAATGGCTCGTGAGTCTGGTGCAAATAAAGTGTATTTTGCTTCTGCCGCACCAGAGATTAGATTTCCAAATGTATATGGTATTGATATGCCATCGGCAAATGAGTTAATTGCTTATGGTCGAGATATTGAACAGATTAATACAATGATTCAAGCTGACGGTCTTATTTTCCAAGATATTGATGATCTAGTTACTGCTGTTAAGGAAGAAAATCCTTCAGTGAATGGTTTTGAGACATCTGTGTTTACAGGCCAATACATTACCGGGGATGTTGATCAAAGCTATTTAGAACGAATCGATTCAGCACGCTCAGAAGGTGCTAAAAACTCTCCAAAGTTCCAAGGGGAATTAAGCAACTTAGATGTACACAATATGTCAGACAACTCATAAGTAGCATATTAGCTACTACTAGTAATTAACTGCTAGTTTGAAATTTGTTGTATTAAAAATAATACAAGTTTCGAATCAAACAATAAAAAAACGGACAAGTGGTCCGTTTTTTTATTATATCGAAGTCGTTAACATGTTCCAGTTGATTTAAACCTGTTATCGTGGACTTAGTAGTAGACTATTTGATTAAATAGTATTTATGTTATTTCACTTAAAACTTATCAGATAAGACACTCATTTATGATGTGTAAACAACACCTGCACCTGAATTTAACAAGATGATTGAAACAGCCATAAGCACAGAGAGTAATACCATGCCGCAAGTCACTACAGAGCTGGCATAGATAAATCCTTTCTCTTCAGGAATATGCATTAAAATGGGTGTCCCTGAGTATAGTAAATATACTGAATATGCCAGACCAACTAAGCCTACCATACAAATTACCCAAAGTTCTGGGTATAGACAAGCAAAGCCAACCATTAACAGTGGTGTCGCGGTGTAAGCTGCCAACTCAAGTGATTGAGTCATAGTCGGCTTTGCATCGAATACCTCAGCTAAATCATGGATCATTATCGATAGTGCGAGTACGCCAAAAAATAACCCAAAGTACATACCTATTGAAATAAACAGAGCACTTTGATGAGTAAGTTTAATTGTATCACCCACACCAATACTCCAACCTATATGAGCACTAGCAAAATATGAACAAATAGCCGGTATCAAAGCAATAATGGCAATGTGGCTGAGAGGGTAGATAAATTTTTCATGTGTTTTGTCAATTTGTTGCCATTCTGCTCTAGGGCTGGCATATAAACCCCATATATGGTTCAAAACCATGCACGTTCTCCTGTTCACAAAGTGTGAGTTTGGTGTTAATTATTTAACAGTATATTAACAATATGGTGGGTAAACGGTAAAAAGTCAAATGAAAACATCAATTCATTGTCAAATTTCTCATCGCTTACGCATGCTGATATAATATGAAATTGTTGTTTTTTCCTAAACAAGGTTAAATGAGTAATGCGCCAAACTCTAGTTCCAGATTTATTAGCACCCATCAATGCTTTTTTAGGTTGTGAAACCCCACAAGCATGGATTGAACAAGCTGTTCTACCTGAAAATTTAGATGTGGTTCTTTTAGATCATCTGGTTTGCGAATTAAAAGCGGCACAAAGCGCGATGTATTTAATTAGAAAATATGCAGTAGATGAAGTAAGTGGACAAGCATTGCTAGCTTGGTTAAAACCGTTTGAGGATTTCACTTATCGCATGCAAGGTGATTGGCAATCCTTAGCTTCCAAAAACACCTTAACTAAATCGATGTTACCCAAGTCAGAAACACCATATGGACAAGATTTGATTAATAAAATGGTGTTATTGATCAAAGAAGAATTACATCATTTTTATCAAGTTTTAGAAATGCTTAGCCATTATAATATTGCTTATAAAAATGTGGGTTCTAGCCGTTATGCTCGAGCTTTATTAACCCATGTACGTACTTATGAGCCTGCCGCTCTCATTGATAAGTTAATTTGTGGAGCATTTATCGAGGCAAGGTCTTGTGAGCGCTTTGCTAAACTCGCACCCCATGTTGACCCAGTTTTAGGGGATTTTTATGTTTCTTTGTTACGCTCAGAAGCGCGCCACTTTCAGGACTACCTCACTTTAGCAGAATCTATTGCCAGTGAAGATATTAGTGCTCGAGTTGCCTTTTTTAGAGAAAAAGAACAACAAGCAATTGAGACCGAAGATCAAGATTTTAAGTTCCATTCCGGCTGGCCGATCAGTGCTTAAGAGTCAGTAATTCAGTATTTGATGCGCTAACTTTTAATACACTACCTTGACTATACCAATCGCCTAAGACAATCCGTGTGGCGTTTTTATTGTCTAATTTGTGGATATGAATATCAGGTCTATGAGTGTGACCATGAATCATCCGTAGCACCTGATGTTTTTGAAATACTGCAATAACCTCTTCAGGTGTCACATCCATAATATCCACTGCGAGTATCTGTTTATTACCCTTAGATATTTTTCTACCTTTATTTGCTATGTTTTTGCGTATTTGTAAAGGTAGGGCTAGCATTAATCTGGGCCACCACCAAGAACGTGCTTTTTTACGGAATTTCATATAAGCAATATCACGGGTACACATTTCATCCCCGTGTAGGATAACAGTTGGTGTTCCATATACGTCAATGACAGTTTGCTCGTCAAGTATCTGCATACCTGCACGTTTTGCATACGTTGATTTCAATGCAAAATCACGGTTACCATGGATAAAATAGACAGGAATATGTTGTGCCACAGAATGGATAATTTCTGCGATGCGAGTCGTGAAAGGATTAATATCATCGTCGCCTACCCAAACTTCGAATAGGTCACCTAATATGTATAACGCGTCAGCTTTTTGCGCTTCATTAGCCATAAACTCAGCAAAACACTGAGTAATATCATCTCTGTCTGCACTAAGGTGCAAATCAGAGATGAAATACGTAAAAGCAGACACTAATACAGCGTCTTATTCTGTAACTTCAACACTTTCAATAACGACAGACTCAACCGGAACGTCTTGGTGATAACCGTTATTGCCAGTTGTCACAGCTTCGATAGCTTCAACAACTTCGATTCCTGAGGTGACTTCACCAAAAACACAGTAGCCCCAACCATTTACTGTTTCACTGGTGTGATTAAGGAAATCATTGTTGTTGGCATTAATAAAGAATTGACCTGTTGCTGAGTGTGGGTCTTGGGTACGTGCCATAGCAATCGTACCTTTATTATTTGTTAAACCGTTATTTGCTTCATTTTCAATAGGTGCTTTAGTATCTTTTTGTTCCATATCAGGAGTAAAGCCACCACCTTGAACCATAAAACCTTTTATAACACGGTGAAAAATCGTACCGTCATAAAAACCATCTTTGGCGTAACTTAAGAAGTTAGCAACTGTCTGTGGTGCTTTTTCAGCGTTTAAAGTTAAAGTGATTGCGCCGTGATTTGTATTTAGGATTACTGAAGACATAGGATTTCCTTCGAGAAAATTAGGTTCATTTAACAAGTATCGAAGTGTACCGAATTATCTAGTTTAAACCAAGTTATACCCGCTATTTTATGAGGATATTCGGTGTACATTAGCTTGCGCAATGGTAAACTAAACACTTCTTAATTTATCTTGGTATCAGTACTGATTATGTTACATATATTTAATACACTAACACGCGAAAAATCTCCTTTTGTTCCCTTAGAAGAAAAAAAGGTTGGTCTGTATGTGTGTGGTATTACAGTATATGATCTCTCGCATATGGGACACGCTCGAACCTACCTGAGTTTCGATGTGATAGTACGCTATTTACGTCATCTTGGTTATGCAGTTAATTACGTCCGAAATATCACTGATGTTGACGATAAAATTATAAAACGTGCACAAGAAAACAACGAAACCATGGTCGAGTTAACTGAGCGAACTATAGGTATGATGCACGAAGATTTTGCTGCTTTGAATCTATTACCACCGGATATTGAACCACGTGTCACCACACATATGGATGAAATTATCGATGTCATCCAGCGCCTAATCGATAAAAAGCATGCTTATGTCGCACCAAGCGGTGACGTGCTATTTGCAGTCTCAACATTTGCAGATTATGGTAAATTGAGTAAACAAGATTTGGAACAACTCCAGGCTGGCGCGCGTGTTGAAGTTGCAAAAGATAAGAACGACCCGATGGACTTTGTTTTATGGAAAATGGCAAAAGCAGGTGAGCCAGCTTGGTCCTCTCCATGGGGGGAAGGGCGCCCAGGTTGGCATATCGAGTGCTCAGCTATGAATCATAAGCATCTTGGTGCTCATTTTGATATTCACGGTGGCGGTTCCGATTTGACCTTCCCGCATCATGAAAATGAAGTTGCTCAGTCTTGCTGTGCCTTTGACACACCTTATGTAAATACTTGGGTGCATACGGGCATGGTACAAGTAAACGATGAGAAAATGTCAAAATCGCTAGGTAACTTTTTTACTTTACGTGATGTTTTACAAGAGCATCATCCAGAAACATTACGCTTCTTTTTGATGTCTGCACATTATCGTAGTCAGCTAAGTTACTCACAAGATAACATCGAACAAGCACAATCTGCGTTGGAGCGCTTATACACTGCGTTACGTGGGGTTGAGCTCGACTCAGCAACGCCTATAGATTATGCCGGTTACTTATCTCGTTTTGAAGCAGCAATGAATGACGATTTTAATACCCCTATTGCTTTTTCTGTATTGTTTGAGTGTGCTAAAGCACTCAATAAAGTGAAAGATAGCGATCCACAAGAAGCGAGCAAACTAGCGGCTGTCTTAGTTGGATTAGGGAATATTTTGGGGTGCTTACAAAGTAACCCTGATGACTTCTTACAAGCGGATGATGGTCTTGATGCAGCTTATATTGAAGCACTTATCGAAAAGCGTAATGCAGCTCGTGCAACAAAAGATTGGGCTACTGCTGATGCCGCTAGAGATGAGTTTGCGGCCTTAGGTATTGTGGTCGAAGACAGTGCTTCTGGCACAACTTGGCGAAAGGCCTAGTGCTATCCTTGATATTGTTTTAATGAATATCGCCTAATGAAAGACCTAACGCATAATAACTGTGTATACTTTTTAACCCTGTGCTTTTGTGACATCTACTGCAAGCTTTAGTTTTTGTCCAGGTTGTAAGTATTTCTGTCCTGCAATTTGGTTCCATTTGATGATGTCCTTAATCTTAACACCGAATTTTTGTCCAATCCTGGCCAGTGAGTCACCAGAACGCACTGTGTAGGTGATATTACGTACAATGCCCGAATTCTTGCCTTTGGGTAAGCGGATGACTAAAGTTTGACCTGGACGGATATAATCTTTAGGGGCCATACCATTCCAACGCGCAATGGCTTGTGTGCTCACTTTATATTTCTTCGCTAAATCCCATAATGTATCGCCAGTGACCACTTTGTGTTTTATTCTGATTGCTTGGCTGGGCTTGTTTTGTAGTTTAGCCAAGCGTTGGGTTTGGCTAAGCTGATATTCATCTAATGATTTAAGTGCTACCGGCACCAAAAGATACTGACCCTGATAAATAACATTTGAAGCTAACTCATTAATGCTTTTAATGACGTTAATAGAAGTTGTATAGTTTTGTGCAATTAACCCCAGACTTTCACCAGATTTAACTTTATGCCGAACCCAATTGATACGTTTTTCTGGAGCAGTTGCGGCTAGTTGTTGAGAAAACTCTTCGCTCTTGTGCAAAGGAATAACTAAACGATGAGGCCCATTAGGTGCCGTTGCCCAACGGTTATAACCAGGGTTTAGTGCATGTAATTCAGTGAGAGATAAACCAGAAAACTCTGCAGCTAACGCTAAATCTATTTGTGAGTCAACGTCTATGATATCTATTACTGGCTTGTTAGGAATATGTGGCCAAGCAAAATTATGTGCCTCAGTATTCTTTAATATTTCAACAAGCGCTAATAATTTTGGTACATAGCTACGTGTTTCTTTAGGGAGTGACAAAGACCAAAAATCAGTAGGTTTTCCTGCTTTACGATTTTTTCTAATCGCACGCCTTACTCGGCCTTCCCCAGAGTTATAAGCGGCCAAAGCATGATACCAGTTACCATCAAAATATTTGTGTAAATAGGTTAAATAATCTAATGCCCCTTGAGTAGATGCAATAACATCTCGGCGGCCGTCATACCACCAATTTTGTTCCATCCCATAGCGCTTACCAGTACTTGGAATAAACTGCCACATCCCTGCAGCGCGACCGTGTGAATAAGCAAAGGGATCAAAAGAACTTTCCACAATAGGCAGTAACGCTAACTCAAGTGGCAAGTCTCTTTTTTCTAATTCTTGTGCAATATAGAAGAGAAATGGTCCCGCACGTTTAGCTACGCGTTGCATGTACTGGGGATGTTTTAAATACCATTCCTTTTTACTTTGTAAACGCGTGTGCTGAGTAACAGGTAGTGTCATATTGGCTGCAAGGTATGCCCATAAGTCAGTGTGAGTTTGTGCTTTGGGCTCAATGGGGACAGTAGTATCGGTACTAGATTCATCAGTGTTTAATACTATTGTGGATAAGGAATCAGTGATTTCTTCTGCGGGGTGAACGAGTTCTGGAATATCATCTTGTTTTTCTAAACTAGAAGAAGGGTTCGTTGAGGCCTTAGTTAACTGCTGCCAACTTGTTTTATAGTACTGGACATCAGTTAAATCATCTAATGTTGCATTACAGGCACTTAGTAGGATAACACCTAAACATATCAATAGAATTCGCATATTTAAACCGACCAAAATTAGGAATTTTTTATTTTACAAAAAATAGGCAAGATTTGACATTAGAAGTTGTCTTTAGCCGTTCGTAAAGCAGTAAAAAGCTCAACTCGATCTAAATTCTTTTTGCCAGTTATTGTTTCACAAAAGGTAATAATACTCGGAAAGTCCAAACGCATAAACGGGTTAATTTTCTTTTGCTCCCCTATATTCGTCGGAATCGTTGGGAAACCATTATCGCGTTGACGTTGCGCCCAGACTTTGAAATTTTTGAGTGTTTTATTGTTTGGCTCTACAGTCAGTGCAAATTCTACGTTTGCCAGTGTGTACTCATGTGTACAATAAATAAGCGTATCGTCAGGATAATTAAAAAATGTTTCAACCGAATGCAACATTTGTTTTTGTGTACCTTCGAAAACTCGGCCACAACCAGCAGAGAACAATACATCTCCAGAAAATATTACGCCGTGCCCCTCATACATTATGTGATCAAGTGTATGGCCAGGTAGCTCTTTAACATTGAAAGTCATTTCGATTTCATTTAAAAAAACTTTCTGATTATTAGCGACTTCTTGAGTAAGGTGGGGAATACGACTGTCCTTAGGACCGAACACGCTGATAGAAGGATACTTTTCAATAAGTTTAGCTATGCCACCTGTATGATCCGGGTGGTGGTGTGTGATTAAGATCGTTTCGAGTTTTAGGTTCTTTTTTTTGAGGTAAGCTAAAACCACATCAGCATCCCCTGGGTCCACTACAACACAACTCGTTTGTTTTTGTAATGTCCAAATGTAATTGTCGGTAAACGCAGGTAAAGGTTTTATGACTAATTTATTTTTGTTGATTGTATCTTGCATTTTAATCTTTACTGTAGAAAGGTCTCAATCCCATATTAGGTTATAGGTAATCTTTTAGGAAGCATAATTTCCTTTTTAGAAAGATATTTACTAAGATAATAGCCTCCTTGTAATATCTTTAAAGAGTTACTCATTTATTTTCTAAGATTATTTTTATGTTGCTCCTGAATCAAGCATTTACAGCGAAAACAATTATTGCACCAAAGGCCTGGTCAGAGCTTGGTAATGGTCAGTTTATTCAAGCACAAACTGAGCGTCTTCTGGATCTTCATTGTCGTCAAATATTCGGAGATTTTTTATTACACGTGGGACATTTAAGTACGCCTGTGTGTTTTACTGAAAATCATTTAAAACGCACTTTATATGCATTACCTGACAAACCTAAACGACAAAACTACCCGCATAATCAAGGATTATTTTTATCTGACAAGTGTCATTTATCAGTCGCAGAATCTAGTATCGATATGCTAACTTTGTTCCATGGTTTAGATTTCGCAAATGATCCTCATCTTCTCCTTAGAGAAGCGGATAGAGTGTTGCGTAGTGATGGGTATTTGGTATTGACTGGGTTCAATCCACTGAGTCAAGTTGGACTGCTAAGGTTTTCACCCATGTATCAATATCATTTAATGAAACAAGCGCGCTTTTTTGCATTACCAAGAGTTAAGGAGTGGTTAGCTGTGCTTGGTTTTACGATCAGGACAGTGGACTATATTAATACACCGAAAATAATAGGTAGGCCCTTATATTTTATGGCAGATACATATTTTATTGTGGCACAAAAACAAGAAATCCCTATGTCTGTTTCTCGACCCAAATTTGCTAGGTTAAAACCTCGCCTCAATACTGTTTCGGCATCTTGGCGAGGTGATATTCGGTAGTTTCTATTTTACACGCATACCGGGTTGTGCACCTTCATGCGGCTCTAAAATATATAACTCGTCACCACCTGGCCCTGCCGCAAGCACCATACCTTCTGACATGCCAAAACGCATCTTACGAGGTGCTAAATTAGCAACCATCACGGTAAGTTTTCCGGTCAATTGTTCTGGTGTGTATGCTGATTTAATACCCGCAAATACTTGTTTCGTATCGCTGCCGATATCGAGTTGTAAACGCAATAACTTATCTGCTCCTTCAACGTGTTCAGCATTGATAATCTTCGCTACACGTAAATCAACTTTAGCAAACTCGTCAAACGATATTGTCTCAGCAATGGCATCATCGCTTGCAGGTTTCTTGGTTGCTTTTTTTGTTTTCTCAGGAATAGTAACGGTTTTTGGCGCTAAATTTTCTTTTGATGCTTCGACCATTTTTTCTACTTTATCGCTATCTACACGTTGTAACATAGCTTTAAATTTATTAATTTCATGGCCAGTTAATGTCGTTTTAGCACTATTCCAGGTAAATTCATCATTCAAGAATGTTTGTGCTGACTTAGCTAACTCTGGTAAAACTGGGGATAAATAAATAGCCAGTACTCGGAACATATGAATCCCCATCGAGCACACATCATGGGTTAAGGCTTGTTTGTCTTCTTCTTTGATTGTGACCCATGGTGCTTGTGTATCGATATATTGATTGGCTTTATCAGCCAAGGCCATGATTTCACGAATCGCATGGTGGTACTGTCTGGCTTCAAAGTGTTGGGCTATGCTTTCACTAGCCTCTGTAAATTCAGCTAATAATTCAGTATCTAAAACGTTATCAGAGAGTTTGCCTGCAAACTTTTTCGTTATGAAGCCTGCGCAACGGCTCGCAATATTCACAACCTTGCCCACCAAGTCAGAATTTACTTTTTGTGTAAAATCAGCAAAGTTAAGATCTATATCTGTAACAGAGTCACTCAATTTTGAAGCAAAATAATAACGTAAATATTCTGGATTCAGATGTTCTAAATAAGTACGTGCTTTGATAAACGTACCTTTCGATTTTGACATTTTGGCGCCATTTACCGTCACAAACCCATGAATATTGACACCTGTTGGCTTTCTGTAACCAGCCCCTTCAAGCATTGCTGGCCAGAATAGGCAATGGAAGTAAGTAATATCTTTACCGATAAAGTGATACAGTTCAGCATCTGAATCTAGTGTCCAAAAACTATCAAAATCAACATTGTTTTTATCGCAATAGTTTTTAAAGCTTGCCATATAACCGACGGGTGCATCGACCCACACATAGAAGTATTTTCCAGGTGCGTTAGGGATCTCGATACCAAAATAAGGTGCATCGCGAGAAATATCCCACTGCTGTAACCCCTGTTCAAACCATTCTTGTAATTTGTTTGCCATTTCATTTTGAATAGCACCTGAGGTGATCCAATTTTGTAACATGCCTTCAAATTTCGGTAGGTCAAAGAAAAAATGTTCTGAGTCTTTGAGTATCGGCGTAGCACCAGAAACCACAGAACGAGGGTTGTTTACTTCAGTCGGTGAGTAAGTGGCGCCACACACATCACAACTATCACCATTTTGGTCCACCGCACCACATTTAGGACAATCTCCTTTGACGAAGCGATCAGGTAAAAACATGTTTTTTTCTGGATCGTATAACTGATTTATCGTCTTTTTACTAATGTAGCCAGCCGCGTTCAAGCGGTTATACATATCTTGGGAAAGGGCTTCGTTCTCCGGTGAATGTGTGGAGTAATAGTTATCATACTCAACCCCGAAACCCAGAAGGTCTTCATGATGCTCAAGGCGCGTTGCTTCCACCATATCTTCTGGATTGACTCCTAGTTCTTGTGCTTTTAGCATAATGGGGGTGCCGTGAGCATCATCTGCACATACGCTATAACACTCATGGCCACGCAAGCGCTGGAAACGAGTCCAGATATCCGTTTGGATATGTTCAAGTAAATGCCCTAAATGGATGGAGCCATTGGCATATGGTAAAGCGCTGGTGACTAACATTTTACGAGGGGTATGAGCCATAGTGATCTTTCTACATGTGTGGTTAAAATTTCGATTGGGAATAGTAGCGTAAAGTGGGATTTTTTGCACGAAATAACACGGAAAAAACTCTGTAAAAACGTTGCTTTAAGCTAATTGTGCAAGGATAATACAAATATAATTTGTACAATCTAAGAAGTAATTTAGCATGCGCTTATGTGACAAAGATATTTATCAATACCTCCAAGCTGGTAAAATTAATATTTCTCCTGAGCCAGCCTATGACCAAATCAGTGGCTTAACTGTAGATATGCGTTTGGGTAATAAGTTTCGTGTATTTGAAGATCATGCTGCGCCTTATATTGATTTGTCAGGAGCGAAAGCAGATGTACAAGACCAGTTAGAAGCTGTCATGAGCGACGAAATTGTCATTGCTGCTGACAAAGAGTTTTTCTTACACCCGGGCGAGCTAGCCCTAGCGATTACCCATGAGTCAGTTACCTTACCCGATAATATCGTAGGTTGGCTTGACGGCCGTTCTTCTCTAGCACGTCTGGGCTTGATGGTACATGTTACGGCACATCGTATCGACCCTGGTTGGTCAGGGAATATCGTTTTAGAGTTTTTTAATTCAGGTAAACTACCTTTAGCCTTACGTCCTGGTATGAAGATTGGTGCGTTGAGCTTTGAGGTTCTTTCTGCCTCTGCTGAGAAGCCTTATAATGCTCGTATAGATGCTAAATATAAAGGCCAAGATGGGGCTGTTGCTAGTCGAATTAATCAAGACCCTGCTCAGCAATAAACGGATAACATTGCTTTGCTGAGAATATTTAGTATCTTTGCGACATAAAAAAGCTGTGTAAAAAGCTAAATGACACAATATCAAACAGGACTAATTTATGTGGGATGGGTTACAGCTATTTATAAGCGCTAATTTGTGGCCTTTGGTAGAGTCATATAAATTCATCGCAACATGCGTTTTGCTGTTTGTGGCATTCAGTGTGCGCCATGGCATAGTCTTACTCGTCAGACAACAAAGTTCTATTCCGACTAATCGTCGCTATAAAGTCAACTTATTTAAGAATATTGCTAACTTACTGATTTTAGTGGCTGTTGTTGCGTTTTGGTCCGCAGAATTACAAAATTTAGCGTTTTCGATTGCAGCGTTTATGGTTGCTATTGTGCTTGCCACCCGAGAATTTATCCAATGTTTCTTAGGTTATATGTACGCCGTATCTGCACGACCTTTTCGGGTGGGAGACTGGGTTCAATTAAACCATATGTCTGGTGAAGTAGTCGAGTTGGATTGGGCTAAAGTTACCTTATTGGAGATAGATGAACAATCTTCAGACTATACTGGGCGAAATTTATATATTCCCAATTCACAAATAGTGACTAAATCAGTTGTGAATTTAAACTTTTTAAAACGGTATGCTTTACATAGTTTTATGGTGACTTTAGAGCCAACGGCAAACCCCTATGAGGTGCTTCCACAGTTAATCGAACGTGCACGTGTGTATTGTGAACCTTTTCGAGATGTTGCAGAACGTTATAAAGGCTATATTGAGCGGCAATTAGATACTGAATTTATCGAGATTGAGCCAGTAGTGGAGATAGTGACCAATCAATATGCAAAATTCCAGATATCAGTCACTTTGTTTTGTCCGAGTGAGTTGAAGCATGAATTACAGCAAAATATAACCGCTGATATTATGCAGTTTTGGTTTGCAAAAGCAGAAAACCAAACACCTGCACTTGAAAATACAGCAAGTAACTATGACTAATCGCTCTTTGGCACCTGACAAACAAGCGAGTTACCGCATCGATTGTTTGCCAGATAGTTCATGTATTCTCTAGCCGTAGGGTATAGCACTATGACTTAATCATTGTGTAAAGCATCAATCGGATTGAGTTTTGATGCCTTGATTGCAGGAAATACCCCAAACCCAACGCCCACTATCATGCAAATACTCAACGAAAGGCCTATCGCAGTAGGAGACCAACTAACCGCCCATTCACTATAAAAACCAATAATCTCTGATAAAGCTAAACCAAAGATGACCCCACAGATACCACCCAAGACCGAAATGGTGAAGCTCTCTGCTAGAAATTGTAGACGTATATCCTGCTGAGTGGCGCCGACTGCTCGTAATAGACCGATTTCAGTTGTACGTTCCATTACATTTGCCAACATGATATTCATGATCCCAATACCACCAACTAAAAGGGAAATACCGGCAACACAAGCCATCACAATATTAAATATTTGCTGAGTCTGTTTTTGCTGCGCTAATAATTCTGCAGGAATGATTACATCGTAGTCTTTGACCCCAGCATGACGCATTTCCATCAGTTGAGTTACCGCTTTTGCCGCAACAACTGGATTAGCCGTTGGGTTTATGCGCAGCTTCATACTATCAATCTCAGAGGCGAGTGAATTATGCGCAAACTTTTTCAAAGCCGTATTTAAGGGCATAAAAATGGTATAACGATCACCCCCAATTTTCACTCCTTGGAACTCATCTTTATCCCCGGGGGGGGCTTGTAAAACTCCTACAACTTCTAACCAAACTTGATTCACTTTTACGAATTGACCAAGAGGGTCAGTATTTGGAAACAGTTCTGTAGCAGCATCTGAGCCTAAAACAGCGACCTGGGCAAGGCGTTTGTCATCCTCGGCATTGGTATAGCGACCTGTTGTCAATTTAAGATTAGCATGTGTGTAGTAACGCGCAGATACACCTAGAGCTCGCGCATCAGATTTAGCATAGTCAGAGTAAATATCATATCGTTTGATTATTTTACTGGCACTAAAATCACTCACAAAAGGTAGTGTAGCTACTGCGGCTTGCACATCGCCCATACTCAGCCCTAAAGACTCCTCACGAATCTCCAAAAGCTCATCATCTGCAAATTCTTTTTCGTTGATAATAATGTTATTTACACCCATGGAATCAATCAGTTTAAGTGCTTCCCGTTCAGCTCCTTCACCAATATTCAGCATAGCAATGACTGCACCAACACCGAAAATCATGCCTAATAACGTTAAAAACGTTCTGAGTTTTTGCGCTGATAATTCTTTTAGGGCATCTTTGATCAAGACTGTGTATTGGACAAAACTGATTTTAGATGTACGCTTTATCGTATTCATTACTCAGCTCCTTGATTGGTGCTTATCGCACTAAGAGCGATTTTATCCCCACTATTTAAACCCTTAGTGACTTCTATAAAATATAAGTTTTTACGACCTGTTGTGATAGGTGTTCGCACGAAGTCATCGTTTTGCGCGACTAATACAAAACTGTTTTCTTGTTCATAAATTACGCTTTGTAAAGGAACCGCTAGACTGGGTGAGGGTGCTTTCACATGGATTTTGGCTGATACTTTACGCCCAGGTTGCAAAATACTTTTATCCGATTGCTCCAAATTTGAATTTAATTCATAAAACTTAATAGGATTACCACGTGAAATTGAGCGTGGGAATTGTGCAACTTTGGTGAGTTTTCCAGTGAATTTACGCTCAGGATAAGCATCAAGCACGATATCAACATTTTGCTCTGCTGCTAAGTCAATTGCATCGTTAGCTTGGACATATAACTTGGTCTGTAAGTTATCCAGATTAGGGATCTGGGCGATTGGACTGCCTGGGAAAACAGTATTGCCCACAGCCGGTTTTTCGCCACGACGGTCTTTAACATACACTAACAGACCTGAATGACTCGCTTTAACCTCAAGTTGGGAAAGCGCTGAGTCATATCTTCTGACTTTAGCAGCGAAACCTTTCTTTTTAATATTTAGTACAGACATTTCTGATGCATGTTGCTCCAATACGCTGTCTTCTTTCCAGTCTAGAAATTCATCTTTTGCTTCTAAAAAGTCACGATTTTGCAAAGTATCAATAATTTCTAGTTGTGAGTACAAACGCAGATCATCAATCGCAAATTTATCGACAAATGCAAACTCTTCAGCAACAAAGGCTTGTTCAGATAAGATATCCTGCTTTTCTTGGTTCTGTGCAGCGTTAGAGTTGATGATATCCTGTTGAATTTTGAGCATTGCAAATTCTTCTTCGCGTTTGGAACGGGTGATTTGTTCAGCGTCAAAGCGTGCAATAACATCTCCAGCTTGAACCCGTGTATTTTCTGGCGCTAGCCATGCTATCATCATTGGACGTCGACCAGGGGCAATTATTTTTTTGGCATCTGCCGCTTCAATTTCTCCAACAGCCTCTATCGTTATTGCAAATTCCTGCTCTGTTACAGTATATAATGGAGTCATACTTTCTGGTGCTTGCGAGCATGCAGTAAGGTTTGTGATGAACAAGCTGATAATTATTAATACCCTTAGTTTCATTATAAGGTCTCCTCAGCCAGAGGAATCGTTACGTTTGCCTGCATACCAGGACGCATTATGTCGTTATCTAAGTTATCTAGAGTAATCCAAACATCAAAAACAATTTTTTGGTTTCGTTGAGATTTCTGTCGGTAAGCTTGGCCTTTACTGGTAATAGTGCCAGTAAAGCTGCGCTCAGGATAATTGTTTAATACGACTTCTACGGTTTGGCCAATGAAAACTTTGTTTGTATCAGCTTCATCAACCTCCATTTTTATGGCTAAATTTTTTAGAGATGGTATTTCTATCAAACTTGCCCCCATGAAGACTGTGTCACCCACTGCGTGTTTATCACCATCTCCATTAGTTTTGATAACAACAATCCCCGCCGATGGACTTTTAATAGTGAGTTTATCGATACTGGCTTTAATTTCGTTAACCTTGGACTGGAAACTAGTGATACGTGCTTCTTGCACTTGTTGATTTACAACGCGTCGGTTTTTATGTTCATCTAGGCGCTGTTGAGCTTGGGCCGAACGCACCTGTGCAATAGCAAAATCCGCTTGTTGCTTACGTCTCTCTAATTCTGAACGCGATACATCTAATATTTCAACTTTGCGTTTGGCAATATCCATGTTCATATTTGCTTCAGCTAAAGCCAAGCGCAGATCCTCTTCTCGAGCAGCATCTTCCAACAGTAATTTTTCGAGTTCTTTTTTAGCTGCGTCCAATTCTGATTGTCTGGTTAAAAGTCGATTGCGTAAATCTTGTCCGTCAAACTTTAAAAGAACATCACCAGGTTTGACAAGCATATTTTCGCGTGCGATTTTCTGGATTTTGTACTGCCACATCCGAGAAATATTGGGTGGGCCAATATTCACATTTTGCATTGATTCAAGCTGTGCGGGTATGACTAATTCATTTTTTACCGTGGTATTGGCAACTTCTTGGTAAGTTTCACCACAACCACCTAGCAGTACTAAACTGGCAAAGCAGAGGGTATTTTTTAATGTTGTAAAACGATGTTTCATCATAGTTTAGCTACCTGCACAGGAGTAATACGCACGCTCATACCGGGGTACAAAGTGCGCTTAGGGAGAGTAGTAAAAGTAATCTCAACAGGGAAATAGGTTGCGTTGCTGAGTTGGGGTTTATTCTCTGCTTGGCTTGAAATTTTACTTATGACACCACTGTAAGTTTTATTAGGGAAAGCATCAAATGTCACATTAACCGTTTGGTTTTGGCTTAGTTGTAATGCGTCAATTTCATGAACAAATGACTCTACAATAAAATCTGTACTGGCTTGAACATCTAATACTTTCCAGCTAGGTTGGACATTCATTCCTGATTTTACTTTGGTACCATACCAAGGATGAATTGAATAAGTCACGGGGCCAGTATGTTGTGCAACAACATTGAGTTTAGTTAGCAAATTCTGGTAATAAACGATATCTTCTTTAGCTTTATCAATATCAAGTTGTTTTTTGGCAAGTCCAGATATGCGTTGTTTTTTAGATTTTTCGAGTGCTTCAGCCGCTTTTATTTGTTCCATTAATGCTCTTTCCAAAGCCAGCTGGTCTTGACCTCTTTGGTAATCAGTGATGGTATCTGATTTCACTGATACCGGAATTTTAGCACGATCTACGAGCATTTCGGCTACCTTTAAACGCCCCTCAGCCTCTGTGAACTCTTGGTTTAAACGCATTTCCAACTGTCTATATTCCAGTTCTAATGCTTCTAATCGTTCTTGAGTTTGCTCCAAGCGGGCTTGTTCGGTAGCTCCGTCAAATACCGCAACTAATTCTCCTTTATTGACTACTGAGCCCTCTTCGGCCATCCATTGAATTTGAATTTGCCAGCGTGAAGCTCGCGGGGCAACAACGACCTGTTTGGCAGATGAACTTACCTTACCGCTGAGCAAAAGAGGTTGCGAATCAGCATGGCTAACATTTGCTAGACAAGCAACGCTGACTAATCCCCCTAGCATAAAACAACGAAAGGAGCTGGTATTGTTCGTCGTGGTGTTATAGAAAAACTTACTATATAAAGAAATCAATTGAGAGCGCATAATTATCGACCACCTTTTTGATGTTTTGTGTCTTCAATGATTTGGCCGTCTTTCATGCGGATAATACGTTGTGCATAGTCAGCAATCTCTTGTTCATGGGTCACCATGACGATAGTTTGACCCGCTTGGTGTAATTCTGTGAGCAAAGCCATAATTTCGTCAGATGTTTTACTATCTAAATTACCTGTTGGTTCATCTGCAAGTATGACACTTGGTTCATTAATTAATGCTCTTGCGATGGCAACACGTTGGCGTTGCCCACCTGACATCTCAAAGGGCTTGTGGTGTTTTCTGTGGCTTAAACCAACCCGTTCAATCAGTGAGTTAGCGCGTTCCTCAGCCGTTTTCTCCGTTACGTCACTGTACCTCAGGGGCAGGGTAATATTACCCACCACATCTAATTTAGGTAAAAGATGAAATGTTTGGAAAATGAATCCAATGTATTTATTACGAATGCTTGATAGCGTATCGTCATCCAATTCAGCAACATTGTTACCATCTAAGTCATACTGCCCAGATGTCGGTGTATCTAGGCAACCTAAAACATTCATTAGAGTAGATTTACCTGAACCTGATGTACCCATGATCGCAACAAATTCGTTTTGTTCAATTTGCAGCGAGACGTTGTTTAGAGCGGTTACAACTTCTTCGCCATTTTGAAACGCTTTGGTAATAGAGTCTAATTTAATCATAATTTAAGTAATTTTACTTTTTATCTTAAATACGATTATGCTAAGAAAATAGCCTACTAAGCTAGATAGAGATTGTAAGTATTTGTTGCACACGTTGGTTTATGAACTTTACAATCATGTTACGGGTATTAAATGAGTCATGTCTGATAACATGCAACCCACACAAAATAACATTCATTAGACTCGCCTTAATTAATCGAGGCCAATATTTACGGTAATAATTTATGATAAAAGCTTTTGCAGCAACTAGTCCAACTTCAGAATTAACAGAATACGAATTTACTTTTAATGAGTTAGGTGCTCATGAAGTCGATATTGATGTTGCGTATTGTGGTGTTTGCCATTCAGATATCTCAATGATGAAAAATGAATGGGGCATGACTACTTACCCTTTTGTTGGTGGACATGAGGTTGCTGGGACGATTAAAGCGGTTGGAGAACACGTTAAGAATTTCCGTGTTGGTCAAAAAGTGGGACTGGGTTGGCAATCAGAATACTGTTTAGACTGTAGCCCATGTCACTCGGGTGATCAGAATTTATGTGCTAGTGCCAAAGGAACGATTATTGGTCGCCATGGTGGATTTGCCCAAGTGGTGCGAGCGCAAAGTTCAGCTGTAGTTGCATTACCTGACGAATTAGACATGAAAGTAGCCGGACCGATGTTCTGCGGAGGTATCACAGTATTCAATCCGCTGGTTCAATTTGATATTAAACCGACAGATAAAGTAGCTGTTATTGGGATTGGTGGTTTAGGGCATATTGCCTTGCAATTTTTGCATGCTTGGGGCTGTGAAGTAACGGCTTTCACATCTAGTGATGCCAAAGCGCAAGAAGCGTATACCTTAGGTGCTGATCACGTTATTAATTCTACAATCACTTCCGAGCTGGAAAAGGCCGCCGGTTCATTCGATTTTATTATTTCTACAGTCAATGTGAAATTAGATTGGAATGCGTATTTAGGCACATTAAAACCGAAGGGACGCCTACATTTTGTTGGGGCAACTTTAGCACCATTAGATATTGGTGTTTTTAATTTAATTGGCGGACAAAAGAGCATTTCTGGTTCTCCAGTCGGTGCACCTGGAATAATTAAGCAAATGTTAGACTTTGCAGTGCAACACAAAATAGCGCCCCAGGTTGAGGAATTTGCTTTATCTGACATCAATGCAGCCTTAGCTCATCTAGAATCAGGCAAAGCGCGCTACCGTGTTGTTTTGAAAAATGATTTATAGTGCATAAATATTTATAAAAAGCGCTAGTAAAAAGCATTGATTTGCCTATAATACGCTTTCTCTGATTCAGACGCGGCGTATTCTATAACTTGGGTTACGTTGTTTGGGTTATTCAATGCTTTAATTCAAATAAAATTTGTCGCTTACTTAATTCAAAATCGACTAATCTTTATGATTTATAGCAATATAAAATCGGTGTGTGGCGCAGCTTGGTAGCGCACCTGCATGGGGTGCAGGGGGTCGGAGGTTCAAATCCTCTCACACCGACCATTTCTAAAAATATCTAAAAACTTCTGTGTAGCTAAAACAATATGTTAACGTATTCATGATTTTGCTGAGAAAATATTATGAATACTTTGCACAAACACTTATTAGGTTTAGGTGGACTTCTAGGTCTACTCCTTTTCTCTTGTCTTGTATTATGGTTGCGCTCATCGTTACATCCACAAGTTTGGCAACCGAGTTCATCTCCAGGGTTATCAGGTGTTTTTACAGCCAATAATTATCTACATACTAATTATTTAACATCGTTGTCGGTTGGAAACGGGCCTGAGGATATTACTTTTGATAAAGAGGGTAATTTGTATACGGCTTTAGCCTCTGGCGATATCCTTAAACTCATCTTTGACAACAATGCATTTACTTCCCCTACCATAATCGCTAATACTGGTGGGCGTCCTCTTGGTCTGAAATTTAATGCTGATGGTAATTTAATTGTAGCTGATGCTATCAAAGGTTTATTGGAAGTCACACTTATGGGAGATGTTAACACTTTGGTTGATAACTATGCAGCTGAGCCTCTTCGCTTTGTAGATCATCTTGTTATTGCTCAGTCTGGTGTAATCTATTTTAGTGATGCGTCAACTCGTTTTACGATTGAAAATTATAAATATGATTTTATTGAAGCTTCACAGACGGGGCGTGTTTTTGCCTATGACCCTAGTTTGGATTCATTAACACTATTAGTGGATGATGTATTCTTTGCTAATGGTGTTGCATTAAGTAAGGATGAACGTTTTTTACTCATAAATGAGACGGGTAAAGCAAGAATTCTACGTTATGATTTACACGGCGGGGCTGGCGAAGGAGCCACTGTATTTGTCGATAATTTACCTGGTTTACCTGATAACTTAGTCTGGGGAACAGATGGCATTATATGGGTAGCATTAATCTCTTTGCGAGATCCTTTATTAGATGGTTTAGCTGAAAAAACATTACTCAGGACATTATTAGGCGGTTTACCACATAGTTGGCTACCGGAAGGAAAGCATTACGGGCTGGTATTAGGTTTGGATGAAGATGGAAGGGTTCTTCATAATTTGCAAACTGCTGATGGCTATACCCAAATTACGACTGCTATTTCTCGAAATAAGAAGCTTTATTTAGGCTCATTACACCAAGATCATGTTGGTGTAGTAGATATAAAAAACCTCCAATGAAATGCTAGATCATTTAAATAATTTGGCACTTCAATGGAGGTTGTATATGTTCAGTTTCCATTTTGATAAATTAAGCAGAGCAATCTTATATCAGACTTTATTGCTTTATTTTTGGAAAGGCCATATTTACATGCGTTCGAAAATGACCGCAATACCTTGACCACCACCAATACACATTGTAGCGAGACAGTAACGCCCACCAACGCGATGCATCTCATGAATAGCCTTAGTGGCGATAACTGCACCTGAAGCTCCAATTGGGTGACCTAATGCAATAGCCCCCCCATTCACGTTGGTTTTGGTTGGATCTAAGTCAAGACCACGAGAAACCGCAATCGCTTGAGCTGCAAATGCTTCGTTTGACTCAATGACATCGATATCATTTAGTGTTAAGCCTGCTTTTTTCAGGGCGGCTTGAGTTGCTGGTATTGGACCTTCACCCATAATATGGTTAGGGACGCCGGCAACTGCATAAGATACTATACGAGCCATTGGCTGCAAATTATTTGTATTTGCATAAGTCTCTGAGGCTAAGGTTAAGAATGATGCACCATCGTTGATTCCAGATGCATTTCCTGCCGTTACTGTACCGTCTTTTTTAAAGGCTGCACGCATACCAGATAATTTCTCTGCTGTCGTATCGGCTTTTAAATGTTCATCAACATTAAAAATGGTATCACCGCGGCGAGACTTTATAACAACATCAGCAATTTGCTCTTTAAAGTAACCTGCATCGATGGCTGCCGCAGCACGTTGATGAGAAGCTGCGGCAACTGCATCTTGTTCTTCACGGCTAATGTCCCACTTATCAGCAAGATTCTCAGCAGTAATACCCATATGGCCAACACCAAACGGGTCAGTTAACGCTGCCACCATCATATCGATCATTTGGCTATCACCCATGCGTGCACCTGAACGCAATGCAGGTGATAAATAGCCTGCACGTGACATATTTTCAACACCACCACCGATTGCTAATTGGTGATCCCCAAGCATAATTCCTTGAGCGGAGTTTACAACGGCTTGTAAACCTGAACTACATAAGCGGTTTACAGCCATTGCGGTTGAGTCCAAGCTCATTCCAGCTTGGACTGCGGCAACTCTAGCAACATAAGGGAAACGAGATTCAGTCGGAATACAGTTACCGACGACTACTGATTCAAATTGGTCAGCGGCAACACCTGAGGCTTCAATACTCGATTTTAGTACTTGGCCAGCTAATTCAGCTGGTTCAATTGATTTTAAACTTCCATTAAAAGTACCAATTGCAGAACGTTTGGCACTTAATACAACTACGCTATTTTGGCTCATTTTTGACTTCCAAATCCTATGAAAAGATGAACTTGAATTAAGACCTGCTTTCAAATCCTATTTATTTATGTTGTGGCTATATTTTAACCACAGACTAACTGTATAGGTTTTGTTCAGTAATTTGAATGCTAAAAGAGTAGACATTGGTGGTATTAAGATTAATTTCTCGGGGTCATTGATTAGTGAACACATACAGAATAAAGCCAAACCCAGCAGCTAAACCATGATTTGCTAAAAAATAACTGTAATTAAATAAACATCTTGCACTATGTTGTTCGGTTTTGTCTTTTTTTGAGTAATGATACAACTGATTATATGTCCATGCTAAATGCAAACAGATTAATGAACCTGCCAAAATAAACTGTCCTGAACCTATCAGGCCCGCGCTGACTATTCTAGCGATTGCCCCAGAGTTAATATTAGAAAAGAATTGCCCGTCATTTTCAGCGATACCTATATTTTTACCTTGAGTTAATGACCTGAAAAATACCATGTAAGAAACACCTGTTGGATTGCCTAAAAACAACAATGCTAATCCCCAAGCTAAAATACTGAGTTGTTCAGTTTGGCTAAATAGCTCGAATGTTAAATTACTCACGATCAGTTCAGGGTAATAGTGTACAAAAAATAAGGCTGTCAGGATAAGCACAATAAGGTGTCCTAGTTGGTCAGCAATATAATAACGCGCAATAAATGTTTGGTAAGTCTTCCATATATCTATAGCGTAATGCGTTGTAATAATAAATGTTATGGCGAGTGTACTAAGCCAAGTCCATTCTTCTAATGCTATAAATAAAGCCAGTGTAGTCAGTCCGATGTGTGTCAGAATATGGTAGAACAACCCTATTGATTTTTCATGGTGCTTTACTTTGCACATTATCCAACTGTGCTTCTGTAGATAATAATCAGCCAAATAATGTGCAATTAATAAACATAGGAAAAGCATCATAGGAATGTCGCCTTGTATGAACAGTAAAGTCTTTGGGGAAGGGAAGTTTATTGCATTATTTTAGCAACAAAAAGGCATTCTTGCATACCTTAGAAGAAGCAACTCATATTGGAATTATTTGCAGCTGATAATGGCTTTTATAATAGCATACTAATGAAGATTTGTCCGGACTTGCGTTGGATTGTTTTGTAATAAAGGTTCTCCTTTAATAGTCCCAGTTTAACAGCCTAATTTAAAGATGTGCACTTCTCTTTGTTGACGCGCTTTTACCAGAGCTGACGGGATAAGTGTTGAAATACACCAATTCGCAATATAAAGCAGACTAGCGATACCGAAAAAGCTAATTAAGATTAAAAAATTATCATTGGTAATACCTAAGCTTATTTTTTCACTCACTAGTAGAAGTAAGTTGGCTAGTAAACCGGATAGATACAAAAGAAGTAAACTATCATGCACCTTGTAACTCGGCAGTACTATTGGAAGAAGTGTTAAAAGTGATATAACCATATAATGATTATGAAAAAGGCTCTGATCATATAAATACCAGACTATAAACGCGACGAAAGGGTAGCTGACAGTCGTGACAAAACTAATCCATAAAGTGAGACGACGCATTTGTTTTCCCTGTTAATGTAAACACTTTATTTTAAAGGTAGATGATATTTGAATTATTGCCAATTTTTGTACCTGATATTTTTTGTACAAGTTTTGATACAAATAATTTTGAAAGCTTAACCTCTAATACTTGTGATCAAATAATTTACAAACTTTACTGATAACATATGTATATACATTGATGTATATCGATTTTGTCTTGTTTTAGAGTCAATTCCTTACATTTTGTATGTGGTTTTTTAAAAAATAATCGGTATTATCGTTGTTAATAAAAAGTAAAAAAGGACAGACTATGCCATTAGATACTGTAGCAACAACCTCGACAGACTTGAAAACACCAGTAGAAATGCTCTACAAATGGGAACAAGAAATCCCTAATAATGTATATTTACGTCAACCTCTAAACAACGAAATTAGAGATTTAACATGGCATGCAGTAGCAACCCAGGCCCGTAAAGTTGCTGCTCAACTTCGTGCTTTGGACCTTGAACCGGGAAGCCGGATTTGTATTTTTTCTAAAAACTGTGCGGAATGGTTCATTACTGATCTTGGTATAATGCTAGCTGGTCATGTGAGTGTACCAATATTTGCTACAGCTGGTGCTGAAACGATTAGTTATGTGTTGAATCATGCGGACGTTAAACTTATGTTCGTCGGTCGTATGGATAATTACGCACAAAGTTTAAATTATATTCCTGACGGTGTACCAACAGTCTCATTCCCCTATCCTGAATTAAATGTTGGGACAAGTTGGTCTGACTTCATGGATATTGAACCCATCACAGATAATCCTGTACCTAATTTAGATGATCTGATGACCATTATTTACACATCTGGAAGTACAGGCCAACCTAAAGGTGTAATGCATAGTTATAGAACCATTAACTGGGCGGCCAGAGGTTGCTTGGATGACTTGAAAGTAAGCTCGGCTGATCGTGTTATGTCTTATTTACCTTTAGCACACATTACAGAACGCGTAATTGTCGAGCTAGCTAGTTTCTATTCGGCTATGCAAATTTCATTTGTCGAATCATTAGACACGTTTAATCGTGATGTTGTGGCGCATAGACCAACATTGTTCGTCTCTGTACCTCGGCTGTGGACCAAGTTTCAAATGGGTATATTGGCCAAAATGCCCCAGAAAAAGTTAAATATTCTGCTCAGTATTCCTATCTTAAATAATGTGATCAAAAAGAAGATTGTAGGTGCGTTGGGTATCGACCAAGCGCGTCTGTGGGCCAGTGGTTCAGCGCCGCTAGCTCCACCTATCATTAAATGGTTTGAAAGGTTAGGGGTCAATATTTCAGAGGGCTGGGGAATGACTGAAAACTCTGCATTTGGCACGGCTTCAGTTCCTTATCGTTCTGATAAAGTTGGATTTATTGGTAAAGCATACACTGGTGTTGATATTCGGGTTTCCGATGAAGGTGAAATCCAAGTCAAAGCTCCATGTAATATGCTGGGTTATTACTTAGAACCTGAAAAAACGGCAGACACATTTACCGAAGATGGTTATTTGCGTACAGGTGACAAAGGTGAAATTGATGCAGATGGATATGTAAAAATCACAGGGCGTCTCAAAGAAATCTTTAAGACGTCTAAAGGTAAATATGTTGTGCCTGCGCCGATAGAAGGTAAAATTTTAGAGAATACTAATGTCGAACAAGTATGTGTGACGGGTAACAATTTACCACAACCAATTGCGCTAATGGTAATGTCTGAAGAAGCTGCTAAATTGTCCAATGATGATTTGAAAACGTCATTAGTCGCTACGCTCGAAAAGGTAAACTCAGTGTTAGAGAGTCATATGAAACTAGATCACGTAGTTGTGTTAAAAGACGAGTGGACTATTGATAATGGTTTGCTAACACCAACGTTAAAAGTAAAACGTCATGTGCTAGAAGATAAATTCTCAGATACCATTGCTGCTGAATACGATCAGAAGGTCGTTTTTGTCGATTAGATACAAATAGGTATAACATTGCGTTTGTTAACATCTTAACAAAAAAGCCCTACATGCTTAGGGCTTTTTGTTATTTAAGTAGCGTGTTTCTTAACTTACTTAGGGTATCTTTCCTGAAGCCCTTTGTAGACTTGCTCGGCATAATTATTGTCTGTTGGATCTGAAGCATCTAATACTTCAACTAAATGTTCATTATCTTCACGACCATGCCACTCTTTGCTGTACGTACCTTCTTTGTATCCGTGATCTTGGCGAAAAAAGTTAAGGATATTTTTACCGACATATTGTCGGAAAAGTTCGTCCGAGGATAGTTCGCATTGTTCGATAATATGCATAAACAAACTCACATCAAAGCGCTTGGCAGCGGCTAGTCCTGTCATCAATTCTAAGTTTGCCAATAAATCTTGTTTATCAAATGTGTAAGTTGCACCGTCGAACACCAGTTGTGTCGATTGCTCTGATAAAAGAGTCTCAACTTTTTGTGCTGAAACTGAAATATCGCCTTCGTTAGAGATTATGATGTGTGACAAGGCAAAATGCCAGATATCTACACACTCCATTTGTAATTGCGGAAGATCTTTAGTTTGGGCTTTCCACCATTTCCAGCCATGATGTTCAATCGCTTCCACCGACTCTACCATTGCTGCTCGCATAAAACCGTAGCCTGCATTTACCCAGTCCGGATTAACCTTAGTATTCATTTTATTTTGCAGATCTAGCATGATTGCAAGTTGTTCAGCTGTTAACATACGTTATCCTAGTGAAAAATTTGAAAGTATTTTAAACGCTTAATATTTCTAGGTATAGTTTTTATTTATATGCAGTGATATCAATGTTTTAAAAATTAATCTGCAGAATGGTTTGCAATTATTTTAGTACGAGACTAGATTAATACCACTGTTTATTTATACATGTGTTGTGTAGAAGGATGCTCCTGTATGTTTCATCTTATTCCGTCGAATCGACAAGAACACCTTATTACCATGCTCCAAGCTATTCTTAATGAGGAACATAAGGCAAACGGAGCGGATCCTTTTGCGCCTTCAACCATCATTGTCGAAAGCCAAGGTATGAAGCATTATGTCAATCTATCGCTTGCTCGGGCCGGTGGCATAGCTATAAACATACAGTTTCCCCTTCTTTCAAGAGCCATTTATAACTTATGTAGAATGGTTTTGGGAGAACAAGCCATTCCTAAAGAATCTATGTATAAACGTGAGATTTTAGTATGGCGTATTCTGGAGTTGCTTAACGATGAAGATGTGTGTGCACGCCCAGAGATGAAAGCTGCAGTAGCATATTGGCAAACGGCTAAGAATGCTACCAATGCTAAGTATCAATTAGCCAAAGAGCTCGCCGATGTTTATGAGCAATATGTACAGTTTCGACCTGAATGGATAGAAAAATGGTCTGAAGGTATTTTTGAAAATGATTTACCTGAAAACTTACAAGCTTGGCAGCAGTATATATGGACATTGTTAATCAAAGAAAACCCACAAGTCCCAGTGGCTCTAATTAATAAAGCCATGGCTAATATTGATAAACCAGTTAATCAATTACCTGTGCAATTATTCATATTTGCAGTAAATGCATTAACGCCAAAACAGCTCGAGTTTTTTCAATGTATAGCTCAAAAAATTGATATCTACTTTTTTCAGATTAATCCCTGTATGGAGTTTTGGGGCGACCTGCAATCGGACCGAGCTAGGGCAAAAGTAGCGATCAACAAATCGATATCTTCCCTGCAAGATAAGGAGTCAACAAATGCTTTATTGGCTAACTTGGGTCAGCAAGGACGTAACTTATTCAATCAATTCCAAAGAGCTGATATTCAAGATATAACTGAATCAGCTTTATTTGGCACGGCTTTTTCTAATGTTGAATTTACAGCAGATACTGCCTTAGCGGAGCCACAAATTTCTTTGTTGCACAGTGTACAACAAGGAATGCTTGAGCTGAGTAAACCTGATATTCCCTTGTTACCTGATGATCAGAGTATATCCATTCACAGTTGTCATTCTGTGATCCGTGAAGTTCAAGTACTGCATGACTATTTACTAGGTCTTATGGAAGCAGATCCCGACATTAAACCTCATGATATTATTGTTCTGTGTCCTGCAGTCGAAGATTACGCGCCTTTTGTAGATAGCGTCTTTCGTAAACCATTCTCCCCAACAACCTCGGATAATCCTAGAATTGTTTGTTCTATTGCCGATCGTGCGCCTTTAGATGCTGACCCGATGATAGCTATGTTTTTGGATTTATTAACACTTCCTGACAATCGCATGGTGGCTAATCAGTTACTGGATTATTTGTGTCTTCCTGTTATTCAACAGTCTTTAAAATTAAGTGTTTCTGATGTTGAGCAAATCAATGAATGGGTTACCGCTGCAAACATCTATTGGGGTTTTGATGCAGCGCATAAAAGCGAGTTACTAGGGGCTGAACAAGATGCTGTGTATACCTGGTTGTGGGGCATCGAACGGATTTTTAAGGGAAGTATGAGTGCCCCAGAAGATTTAGATGAATCACTTGCTTGGTTATCTTTAGTCGACGGTCATGGCTGGGCAGTGTTGGGGCGTCTGCAATATTTCCTTCATACTTTACAAGATATCCGAGTTGAACTGACAAAACCTAGAACGGCAATAGCTTGGTCTGAGTACTTCAAAGTGCAAATCTTACCTTTATTATTTGATGAATTTAGCCGTAATGAATCATCTTATCTCACTCTAGTAAAGGGCATTAGTTCGGTTGTTCAAGCTATAACAGCCGCACAATATAACGCGCCCATTTCCCTTTCGATTATGCAGGAAGAACTCAATAATAAGTTTAGTATTCCGGATGCACTCAACCAATTTAATACTGGTCAGGTGACCTTTAGTTCTATGGTGCCAATGCGTTCAGTGCCATTTAAAGTCATTTGTATGTTGGGTTTAAACGATGGTGTTTTTCCTCGAGTCACTCAGCGCTCTAGTATCGATTTAATGCAATATAGCGATCCAATTCTCGGTGATCGCTCACGAAAAAATGAAGATAGATACTTGTTTTTAGAAGCCCTAGTGTCTGCAAGGCAAGTACTTTATATTAGTTATCAAGGTCATGACCAATATACGAATCAAACCCGTGAGCCGAGCCTAGTGGTTTTTGAGCTGCTAACGTTTTTAGAAAAGACCTATGGTTTAACAAACCAAGTGCAGGAACATACATTACAACCGTTTAATTTAGCGCTCTTTGATGAGCATAACCCTATTTCTTTTGCTAAGCCTTGGCTGGATTTACAATCCAGAGAGATAAGCACGTCTAACAACGCCTTTTCCAACAATATCCCTGAATTCTTGACACTGCAAGATTTAGTGAAGTTTATTAAGGACCCCATAAGTTATTATGTTGAATACAATTTGGGATTTAAGATTGATAAGTATTCAGAGCAGCGTAGTGATATAGAGCCATTTTCGATTAGTAATTTAGTGACTTATAAATTACGACAATCATTGATTAGTATTGGTATAGAAACTGACACCAGTGATCAGTCACAGATGGGTGATGAGTTTTTAACTCCATTTATCAAAAGCGGTGATATTCCTCCAAACCAAATAGGTAACAAGATAGTCCGCGGTTTCTCTGATCTAGATACACCGAGTCATTTTGAATCAGAATCGGTATCTATGCGATTTATTGAAGCTGAATTGGACTATGCAGGACAAAGAATCTCATTGCGTGAAAATTTACCGTTTAACGAACAAAATACATTGTATTTTGAACGGCGTAACCGACCAGATGGTCAAAGTAGGGTGTTTTATTTATTAAGTCATTGCCTTTTAGTGCTTGCGCAGCGAGAAGGGGTTACTAGCCAAGCTCGTTTCTTTGATGTGTTTTGGGATAAGGACAAAGAAATTGCCCAAGCTATATCTGTCAACCTAAGTTTAACACCAGATGATATTTCACCAGATTTTGCTCAACTCATATTGCAAAAAACCATTGCGCTGTATATGAGTGGTATTGATTTTGGCCTCATTCTAGAACACAAAGCGATTTTTAAATTGATTGATACTTTGGCTAAAAAGAAAGACTACGCTGCACCAACGATCATAGACATTGATGAGTTGTATAACAAAACCTTAAATACATTAATATTTGAAGAAAAAGACAAAGCATTTAATAGTGTTTTTTCTGCAGAATATGTGGTTCCGGAGAGCCAAAAAGAGATCTTACTTGAATGGATTGCTCTTTTTGAAAAACTGCCGAGTCTGGTTGGTAAAGCGATAGTGGAGAAATAACGATGTCACAACGTCCCCAAAAACCATTAGCGGTTACCCAAATGACTCTATCTGGCGTACACCTTATTGAGGCTAGTGCTGGCACAGGTAAGACATTTAATATTACACGAATTGTGATGCGTTTGTTGCTAGAAACTGAGTACACAATAGACAAAATACTAGTCGTTACTTTTACAAAAGCCGCAACCCAAGAGTTAAAGAATAGAATTGCAGCGACTCTTCTCGAGTTTAAATCAACCTTAGAAAATGAATTAGAGGCTCTAAATAATCATCCCGCTTCAAGTGATATGCCTTCTTTTCAACATTTACAAGAAGATGTATTAAGGAAGTACATGGCTCCTTGTCGAAATTGTGAGGATGCACTGAAATATTTGCGAAAAGGGGTAATCAATTTATCAGAAGCTACTTTGTTATTAGACGAGGCGCCGATTTATACAATTAACGCTTTTTGTCAGCGTGAATTAACTCGTATTAGCTTTGTTTCCGGACTGCCGTTTGAGTTTAATATACAAAACTCTACCGTTGATTTAGTGCTTGAATGTATTCAAGATGAGTATCGCCGCTTAGCCTCTAATCAACAACAGATAGAGATATTAATCGATGCAAAAGTAGATACGCCTGAAAGCTTTTATAAAGTCTATGGGCAGGCCATATATAGTCAACTTCCGCTTAAATTTGCAGATAAAGAACAACTCGAAGAAGAATTATCAAGTGGCTTAAAAAGTTTAGTTGCATCGCCAGAAGTAATAGCCATCCAAGACATACTGAATCAGTATTATCATGAATACGTCAACTTTGTTAACGCTGCATTAAATAAATCGAAGCCACCTAAATTTGCATTAACAACAATGGCTGACTTAGATGCATTGTTAGCTTGGTTTGCTTCGCCTGTTCTTAATGTTGAACCACCAGCTCTTTCTAAAGTACTAAATGGGAAATCACATATACCCAAACTATCAAATGATCCAAGTGAAATACAAAAAATCAAAGATGCTGTTGAAGAGTATAAAAAGTTCGTCAAAAAACTAAATAAGTTACGAGCTCAATATGCTAATGGGGATGTCAGCAGGATTGCAGAGCGGAATCAGTTTATTTATGAGCTCATCCTGAGGTTGAAAAAACAGATAACGTTGAAGAAGAACACGGCAAATGTTCTGGGCCATAATGATACGGTCCGTATATTGGCAGAAGCTATTACAAAGGGTCCTGATGAATTACTAAATCAATTGAGAAGTAATTACCCCGTTGCGTTAATTGATGAATTTCAAGATACCGACAATCATCAATATACTATTTTTTCACAGTTATATCCTAGACAGACAGCAGATATGTTGTTGATGATTGGTGATCCCAAACAAGCAATATATGGTTTTAGAGGCGGTGATATATTCACCTATTTAAATGCGTCTCAAAACATTGATTATGCTTGGAGTATGCAAAAGAACTATCGTTCTACGCAGGGCTTGATTACTGCATATGATCTTCTTTTCTATGGGATAGATTTATCAAGTGTATCGACTTGTGATGTTATTAAACGCTTGCCTCTAGAGGACCAAAATCAAGAGGACATAGGACTCAATATAACCGCTTATGAAGCTGAGCAATTAACACATAGCGCAGCAGAGCAAACCACCAACAACAACAGAGCGGATAATTCAAGGGCAGATACTCTACAAAATACAACTGGCTCTCATCAAGAACACCCTCTAGCTAGAACAGAAATTTTTGGTAAAAACATTTCTGCACCTTGGATTTATGCTGGTATACCAGAGTTAAAAGGCGTTGCGGAGGAAACACCTCCTATTCAGTTTTTTTATCCAGAAGAAACCTATGATGATGCATTTAAATCTGGAAATAGCACCTACAAAGATTCAGCCTCTATTTGGGTAACTAATGAGATTATCCGGTTGCTAAAATCAGTTAGCTTGTATGCTAAAAATGATGCTTTACAAGATATTGAACCAAAGGATATTGCTGTTTTAGTAAGGGGGAAGTCTGAAGCCAGGCAAATACAAACGGCTCTAGCAGGTGCGGGTCTGAAATCAGTATATTTGTCTGATAAACTAAGTGTTTTTGCTAGCCAAGAAGCACAACAGGTACTGGCTTTACTTGAGGGGCTGCAGCATTACCGTAATACTCCCAAAGTACTACACGCTTGTGCAAGTGAATTGTGGGGACTCTCTTTGACTGATGTTGCAGCATTGCGAGATATCATGAGTCCTACTTATGACGAAAACGTTGAAGCCCTTGTTAATTATGGTGCTATATGGCAGGAATCAGGTATTTATTCGTTATTAACAATGATATTGAAGGAACGTTTTGTTTCACGAAAAGGTAAGTTAGCAAGAGAACGACAGATCACTAATTACTTACATTTGGCTGATATTTTACAAGAGCAAAGTAAGTCACTAACCCAGCACGGAGCATTAATTTCTTGGTTAGCCACGCAAATACATCTACAAGCAGCTGAAGTCAGTGTGAACGATGAGGATATCTATATTCAACGTTTAGATTCTGATGATGAGTTGATTAAAATCGTCACTATCCATGGTTCCAAAGGTCTTGAATACCCAGTTGTATTTGTCCCATATGCAGGTTTTGCACCTTACCAAAAAGAACAAGACGTATTGCAATACCAAACAATTATCTCAGATAAAGAGCAGCAAATCGTTCAAGTGGGAAAATCATTAGATGCAGAGAAATATAAACATGCCCAAGATTTTGCTGAGTTAACTCGCTTGCTTTATGTGGCCGTGACCCGAGCCGCTTTCCGTTGTTATATCGGATTAGGCAAACCCACTGATTTTAATCGTTCAACGGTTCATGGTGCACTGGGCATAACTGCTGATAAGCCACAAGATTTGTTATCTGCATTAGATATGGTCCAGCAGTTACATTCTGAAAGTTTTATGTTTCATCCTTATTCAATTCATTTACAGAGTGACCAGATAGACAGTAATCAGTATACACGGACGTGCAAAAGTGCATCTTTTTCTGGTGATACGAGTATGCAGTGGGAAGTTCAGTCTTTTAGTAAAATTACTCGACAACATAGCTTCACAGATCTGACTGAGAAAGAGCGAGAGCAAGATGAAAAACCGAGTAAACAAAAAGCTAATAACAGTAAGCAGATTCGTTTCACCTTACCAAAAGGAGCTAATGCGGGTAATTTATTACACAATATCCTAGAAGACCATAATTTTAGTGAGCCCTTCAAGTTAGATGAGCACAAAGAGCACTTAGCTACATTTGCAGATACCCATACTCAACAGGTTAAAGAAGATGATTTAGTCGACTGGTTTGAGGATATTTTAGCGTCTCCTATTCAGCTTGCTAGCCCGTCAGAAGAGCATGTGGTAGAGACCTTTGCCCTCCGTGATTTGAACCATACCTTAAAAGAACCTGAATTTTACTTTCCATTAGCATCAGTTAATGTGGCTGATTTAGCTAAACTTCTAGGGGAGCATCGACGCAGAGATCTTGAAACAAAGAGTACACACCAATTAAATGGGATGTTACATGGCTTTATTGATTTGTTATTTGAATATAATGGGAAATATTATGTTGCAGATTACAAGTCGAACTATTTAGGAGATTCCCTGGAGGAGTATAATACGGAAGCTATGACTCAGGCTATTGAAGCCCATGATTACGACCTGCAGTACTTGATTTACTCATGGGCGTTGCATCAAATGCTCTCTCAAAAACTGCCAAACTATTCTTTTCCTGAACATTTTGGTGGAGTCTATTATTTCTTTTTACGTGGAATGTCTCGTTCTGGTCCTGATATGTCTGGTATTTATCAAAAACAGATTACACCAGAAGAAATGGACATTTTAACTCAAATTTTTGACATAAATAAAACTGGGGATGGCGTATGAGGTTATCACCATTGCTGCAAACAAATCCATACATACAAAGTTGTCTTATTGACTCTGGTGTAATTGCTAATGCTTATCGTTTGGTCAGTTTTTTTGATTTGCCTCAGAAGTACATAGCGACAGCTGAAATTATTGCCGCTAGTATCTATGAGCATTTGGCTCAAGGACATAGTTGCTTACCTTTAAAAAAATTACATCACGAAATCTGGTTTTCAGGGCACACAAATGCTAACCAAAAACCAGACTTAATTGACACAAATGGGGATAAACACGGAGTCGCTGGAGATAAGGGCCGACCTGACGATGAGCAAGACAAAACCTATCCTGGCGTCGTTATCGCTAACCTACCTTACTTTGCCGAAGCTCTGGAAGCACTGACTTCACAAAGTGCTCCTTATGATTTAGCCATTGAGTATGACTCTCTATATATTCGCTCTTACCAATCATTAGAAACCCGAATTGCTGAGTTATTACGAGAGAAAAATAAACTTTCGTTATTACCTTCTTCGGATGGGTATGATTCGGTATTACAAAAATTACAAGTTATCCTACCATCGCTTTTTCCTGATGGAATCACCAATAACGCCCAAGCACTTGCCGTAGGTAATGCATGTCAGCGTATGTTTAGTATTATTAATGGAGGACCAGGAACGGGCAAAACATATACTGCAGCCCGAGTGTTGTTAGCCTTGAAATATTTAACACCTAACTTAAAAATTGCATTAGCTGCGCCAACGGGAAAAGCAGCACAACGACTTGGAGAGTCTATTCATATTGCTCTTGAAGGATTTAAAGAGCATAAAATACTAGGGCAGATCGTCCAACACATTCCACAAACACCAACCACGGTGCATCGCTTAATTGGTACCGGTGGTAACTCTAAATTTGCGAAGTATAACCGTCAAAACCCCTTGCCTTATGACCTTATAATGGTTGATGAAGTTTCTATGTTAGACCTTCGTATGTCGGAACTATTACTACTTGCTTGTAAGCCTCAGGCGCGAATTATTTGGTTAGGTGACAGTGCTCAACTTCCCTCAGTTGATGTCGGGTGTGTACTTGAGGATCTCGTAGGAGATGTGCTTCTGCAAACTTCATTCTCACGTTCAAAATTAACAGCTGATTGGTTATCTGACTTGACAGGAACGGCTATCTCACACTCCAGTAAACCTAATTATGATCATGTGGTCACATTATTCAAAAATTATCGTTCACTGAACCATATCAATGATATGGCAAATGCGATCTTGGCAAGTGATTTCCATAGCTTAAGTAACGCTTATCACTCCGCACAAAAAGTATCTCCTACCTTTCCAGATTTATTACAGGAGGTGAATGAAAATGAAGCCTTACATTGGAATGCTTCTGATTATGCTGATTCTACAAGAAGGCTAATTAAGCAGATAGCTAGCCAATTTTTTGCCAAGATTGCTCAGCGTAAAACGATTCAAGAGGCGTTTACGCTGTTGCAAGGATTAAAAATTCTAACGCCAAACCGTCAAGGTAAACTAGGTGTTGAAGGGATTAATACATTGGTCATAAATACATTAGACCCAAAAGCGTCAGTTACTGAGCCATGGTTCAAAGGTTTACCCATTATTGTATTGCAAAATGACAATCCGATAGGGCTTAATAATGGTGATACAGGTATTGTTTGGCCGAATGAAACGGGTGAATTAGTCGCTTATTTCCCAACAAGTGACGGTAAGTACCAAACTATACAACGCTTTCGTTTACCTGTTTTTCAGCCTGTTTACGCAATGACAGTGCACAAGTCTCAAGGTAGTGAATTTGCGAATGTGTTAATGGTATTACCAGAACAACACAGTGCACTTTGCCACAAAGAATTATTATTTACTGGAGTTACACGTGCACGCCAGTATGTCATGTTGGCAGCAACTAAATCAGTATTAGAAAAGACACTTATGACAACACAGAAAAGGGACTCATTTTTAAGTAGGCGTATTTTTGGTGGTACATAATCTGAACACTTGCGCATAGATCAGCTATACTGTACTCTGCGCGCCTTGCTATACTGCAAAGCGCCACTACAAGAAGAACATATGAAATTTTTAGAACTAGGGTTATCCCCGAATATTCAACAAGCCCTAGATGAGTTATCTTATATAGAACCTACCCCGATTCAGGCGCAAGCCATTCCAGAAATACTGAAAGGCTCAGATGTGCTTGCCGCAGCCCAAACAGGTACTGGGAAAACGGGTGCTTTCACTTTACCTTTAGCGCAAATATTACATACCTCCAAAGGTGCTAAAGCTAAGCCAAATCACATAAAATCGTTGATTGTGACGCCTACTAGAGAGCTTGCTGCTCAGGTTTATGAGAGTGTAGTAGGTTATGCTAAACATACTGATTTAAAAGCGGTTGTGGCGTATGGCGGTGTTTCAATTAATCCGCAAATGAAGTTTTTACGCAAAGGGTGCGACATTATGATCGTCACACCAGGGCGCCTTTTAGATTTATACGATCGCAATGCTGTTAAATTTACACAATTAGAAACTTTGGTACTAGATGAAGCTGATAGAATGTTGGATATGGGTTTTATCCATGACATTAAAAAGATCATTAAGCTTTTACCCACTAAACGGCAAAATTTATTATTCTCTGCAACATTTTCAGAAGATATTCGAAAGCTATCTAGCACGATTGTGAATAATCCAGTAGAAATTACCGTTTCACCAAGAAATACCGCTTCAGAAACGGTTGAACACTCTGTTATACAGGTTGAAAAATCGAAGAAATCTAAGTTGCTTACAGCGGTTATAAAAGAGAATAATTGGCAACAAGTACTGGTTTTTACACGAACAAAATCTGGAGCAAACCGCTTAGTAAAGCAGTTATCTGAACGCGGCTTGGAAGCTGCCGCTATTCATGGTAACAAGAGCCAGGGTGCCAGGAATAAGGCTTTAGCAGGTTTTAAATCTGGTGATGTGAGAGTGTTAGTTGCGACAGATATAGTGGCTCGTGGAATTGATATTTCAGAATTACCCAATGTGGTTAATTATGATTTACCTAATGTCCCAGAAGATTACGTTCATCGCATTGGTCGTACCGGGCGAGCGGGTTCAAGCGGAAGTGCATTATCATTTGTAACGATTGACGATATCGAACAACTTAGTTCGATTCAAAACCTCATACAACAAATTATTCCTATTGTGCATGTAGAAGGTTTGTCTTTGAATAAACCCTTACCAGATAAGCCGTTAAAAGCAGTTAAGCCGAAAAAACCTAAGAAACCTAAGAAACCAGCGAGTAAAAAGGTGTATAACATGGAGTTGCAGGGGCGTCGTAAAGCACGTAAACCTGCAGGTAGAAACACACCAAGAACAATAGGTAAATAAACACCGACGTTTTGATATTCCGTATACCAAATCTTTAAATTCATGATACTGATGATGATGTATCATGAATTTCATCTACCTTAATGCTTGTTTTTGTTATGATAAATTTAAATTAAGAATCATACAGAGAAAACAATGCAATCAATTACCTTAGTCAGGCATGGGCAAGCCTCTTATGGTGCGGTAAATTACGATAATCTTTCTGATTTAGGGCATAGTCAAACATTAGCTTTGGGTAAAGCCTTAGTTGCACAAAACATTTGTCCAGATGTATTGGTTGCTGGTGGAATGCAACGCCATCTACAAACCGCACAAAATATTGCCTCTGCATTATCGATTGAGCCAGAGGTCAAAACTTACTCTGCATTTAATGAATTTGCGTTTCGCGAAGTTGTTGACAGCTTCTTAGCAAGTAACCCTAGTGAACTGCCCCCGGCTGATGCACCGAGATCTTCCTTTTATCGCTTACTCAAGCTTGCCATGCAAGCATGGAGTAGGAACGAGTTAGAGGGTTTATCAGAAACCTATAATGGTTTTCAAGCACGTGTTGTCAATGGTGTGCAACAACTTCAGCGAGACTTTGCCGATGCCAAACATATTATGGTCAGTACTTCTGGTGGGGCAATAGCGATGTATCTCGGTCACGTTCTTAATCTAACAGCTGAGAAAACCGTTGCTACGAACTTACAGATCTATAACAGTAGTTTGCATCGTTTTCTCGTTAATGACGAAACGAGCGTCTTAACTGGTTTTAATGACGTCGCATATTTGCATACCTATCCTAGTATGTTGACTTATTCTTGAGGATCTCAAATGACTAATTATTCTTCCACTATGCAGGCTTTAACGTGTCATAAGTTTGCACCGATTGTCGAACACACAGTAGCGACTATTGCTACTCCAAAAGCTAAACCAAATGAAGTACTGATTAAAATTGAAGCTGCAGGCGTTAACTTTCCTGATGGTTTATTGGTGCAAGGGCTCTATCAAATGCGTCCCCCGTTCCCATTTACACCAGGTGCTGAAGTATGTGGCACTGTGGTAGAGGTGGGAGAGAAAGTTAAACATATACCACTTGGTAGCAAAGTAATTGGTTGGTGTATGCTGGGTGGTTATGCGGAATATGTGGTCATGCCAAGCAACTTGGTGATGCCAATCCCTGATACTTTTGATGCTCAGCAGGCGGCTGCATTGATGACTGCACATGCTACAGCTCATCATGCCCTAAAACAACGAGGGCACTGTCAAGCTGGAGATATTGTTTTAGTTACTGGTGCAGCGGGTGGTACTGGAACTGCTGCTGTTCAAATTGCAAAACAGATGGGGGCGACAGTCATTGCCGCCTGTTCTACCGATGAAAAGTGCGAATTCGCAAAAAACCAAGGTGCAGATCACACAATAAATACTTCAACGCAAAGTATTAAAGAGCAAGCCAAAGCACTCACCGAAGGCAAAGGTGTAGATATTGTTTATGAATGTGTAGGTGGTGATATTTTCAATCAATCCGTCAGTGCGTTGGGGTTTGGTGGGCGTCTCCTAGTTATTGGCTTTGCAGGTGGAGAGATCCCTAAGTTCCCAGTTAACCTTGCTTTAGTCAAAAGTATTGCGATAGTAGGTGTGTATTGGGGTAGCTTTACTCAACATGATTATCCTAGCTTCCAAGAAAATATGGTTGAGTTGATGAGTTGGTTTGCCCAAGGAAAAATCAAAGTGCACATCGATCGTACTTTCTCCCTTCAAGACGCAACTGAAGCCTTGACCTATGTAGCATCGCGTCAGGTAAAAGGTAAGGTGGTTTTAGTTCCTTAGTAACTATCACAAGTTTTTGCATTCAATGAGTTATCGATTGACTTGTTACTATCATTTTCTGGTTGAACAGATTTTCTTTAGGTTAATAAGATGTCGATAGCTTATTTTGCTGCGCCATTAATTACTCTTTTTGTTATCGAACTTTATCAAATTAATTACAAATAATTCTTCATCTATGTCAACCTTTCGCACTTTCCCTCGTTATACTTACCAATACATTCACTAAATTGAAAACTGATAGATGACAAAGTCTGAAGTACACCAGCTTGAACGCTTCTTTTTAGCCAATCAGAATAAAGCTTTCCTATTTTGTCAGTACCGCGGGCTTTCTGAACAGGACAGTTTAGATATTATGCAGGATTCGATGCTACAGTTTTATAAGCATTATTCGCAAAAATCAGAAGATGACTGGGCGCCTTTATTTTTCGCAGTATTGCGAAATAAATTGATTGATAAACAGCGCTGGCTGAGTTTACAAAAAAAGCTGTTTTTCTGGCAAAAACCAGCTAGCGACACTCAAGGTGACGCGGATAGCACTGAATTAGCAGAAAGTTTATTAGCAGCATATACAGAAGTGAATAACGATGTGTTGAGAAATAACGAGTTAGTAAATAGCGAAAACGCTTTAGCACATGCGCAAAGCTATCAAAAACTGATTGATACAATAAAACTTTTACCAGAAAAACAGCAAATGGTATTTTTGCTAAAAACGATTAATGAGTTTTCAGAACAGCAGATCGCAAATGTTTTAGACGTAAGTGTCGGTACAGTGAAACAACATTACTCTAGAGCGAAGCAACAACTTCAACATTCTTTAGGTGGACAAGATGACTAAACATGATTCTGCAAATCCAAGTTCATCTCTTGGTGCAAAAGCAACATACATTGAGAATAAACTAGATCAGCAACACTCAGATTCATATAAAAAAGTGTGTTCAGTTATTAGTAAACAGGCAAAAAACTTAAATCAAGACATGCAAAAGAAGTTATCGATGAATACTCAACAAGTCATAGATAGCATGGCCAAGCAAAGTGGGATTGTAGCGACTTCGAATGCGAATAGTCCGATTACAGAAACTTCGAATACCTCAAGTTTGATTACAGCGACGCCAAGTCAAAACACTAACAGAAATAAGGTAGTTGGACAGGTTTCGAAATTAGCTGCCTGGTTTGGTTTATGTCCTCTTTCATTACCCAAATTAAGTGTTTACACCGGAACGTTAGCATCGGTTGTTCTATTCAGTTTCTTTGTGTTGCCACAACTCCAAAGTAACCAAAATGAAGAATTACAAGCAATGCCCTTTCTCTCATCGCCAGACTTACTAGAGGTGGTAATCAGTAATAGCGACGAAGAATTATTAGTCATCGAAGATTTAGATTTATATGCAACGCTGTTAAATGAACAGCTTTGAAATATTTAGCCCAACGAAGAGTAAAATACTATGATAAATGCGAAAAACGATACCAAGAAAAACACAATGAAACGTGAATGGCGTTTTTTAAAAGCGACATTATTAGGTTTGAGTTTCAGTTTATTTACGCTATCTGCATCTGCAGTTGAATGGACGTCGTTGCATAAAAAACAACAAAAAGCCTTGGCTGAATATAAGTACAAATGGCCTGATATTGCTGAGACAGAACAACTTAAGCTGATTCGTAAAGCGGACCGCTGGGCCGAAATGTCCCCAAAGCAGAAGCAAAAAGTTAAACAGCGCATGGCCAAATTAGCTGATATGTCAGATGAAGAAAAAGCGGAATTTAAAAAGCGTGCTAAACGCTTTAAAGCACTGCCTGATGATGAAAAGAGAAGATTAAAAGAACGTCGTAAAAAGTTTGCGAAACTAAGTGATACTGAAAAGGCTGAAATTAAAGCAGAAATGAAAGCTAAAAAAGAAGCTTTTGATGCATTGCCTGAAGCTGCACAAGCTGCGATCAAAGCAGAGAGAAAAGCCCGAAGAGAATTTTTTAAAAACCTTGATAAAGCGCAACGCAAAGCTCTAAAAGAACAAATGACAGGACTAAGTCGAACTGAAGCTAGAGCATTAAGACACCGTTATTACGCAGAAGCTATGAATAAAAACTCTTAACATATTTATAACGAGACCTAATAACTCTCCATAAAATCAATAAAGTATGTTTATTCAAGAACCTCACATAATATGCATTCATGTGAGGTTTTTTTGTACCTCAAATTTGATTTACGTCTAACGTTTTAGGAAATGAATATGCAAAATTATGTAGCCCCTAGTCAAGATACACTCTTTGTCATGAATGAGTTATTTGGTTTTGAAAAGCATTATCAGAAATTAGGATTTGCCGATGCAACACCAGATCTTATTGAAGCTATTTATGCTGAGGCTGCAAAATTTGCAGAAAATGTCCTAGCCCCCATCAACGCCAATGGTGATGCAGAAGGTTGTCATTTTAATGATGGAGTCGTAACTACACCGAAAGGTTTTAAAGAAGCATACGCGCAATATGTTGAAGGTGGCTGGCCATCTATGGCTCAGCCAGAAGAATACGGCGGTCAAGGTTTACCATACTCGTTAGCAACGGCAATGGCTGAGTGGTTCTCTGGTGCTAACCACTCTTGGGCAATGTACCCAGGTTTGAGTGCAGGCTGTATGGAAACCTTAAAAGCACACGGTACAGAAGAGCAAAAACAACGGTTTTTAACGAAGTTAATCTCAGGTGAGTGGACGGGCACTATGTGTCTAACAGAACCGCATTGTGGTTCTGACTTGGGGATGTTGAAGTGTAAAGCTGAACCCAATGATGATGGTACTTTTAGTTTAACTGGTACCAAAATATTTATTTCTGCAGGTGAGCACGACATGTCTGAAAACATCATTCATATCGTCTTGGCTCGACTTCCTGATGCGCCTGCCGGCACTAAAGGGATTTCCTTATTTATTGTGCCGAAATACAACGTTGATGAATCAGGTAATAAAGGTGAAAGAAATACGGTTAAGTGTGGTTCCATTGAACACAAGATGGGCATTAAGGGTAGTGCTACGTGTGTAATGAACTTCGATGGTGCAAAAGGTATATTAATTGGCCCTGAAAATCGTGGTTTAAACTGTATGTTTACTTTTATGAATATAGCTCGTATTGGTACGGGTCTTGAAGGTTTATCCGCTTCTGAAGCATCTTTTCAAGGTGCATTAGCCTATGCCCAAGATCGGGTTCAGTTCAGATCTCTCACAGGTGCGAAAAATCCAGATGGACCTGCAGACCCAATTATTGTTCATCCCGATGTGCGTCGTATGTTACTCACACAAAAAGCATTCGCAGAGGGAAATCGAGCGTTAGCCATCAAGTGTATGCAGCTGGTCGATCTCACTATGTATAGCGAGGATGGTCCTGAAAAACAACTAGCAGAGGCTAAATTGTCTCTGCTAACACCCATTGTCAAAGCATTCCTCACAGAAACTGCTTTAGAAACAACTTCGCATGGAATGCAAGTATACGGAGGTCATGGCTATATCGCTGAATGGGGTATGGAGCAATTAGCCCGTGATACACGCATATCAACCATGTATGAAGGGACAACCGGTATCCAAGCCATCGATTTACTTGCTCGAAAAATTATGGGCTCTAACGGAGAGTTATTAAAAATTATGTTGCAAGAAATTCATGCTTACTGTGCTGAAGTTCGTAGCCATACACAGTTTAGTGCGATGGCGAACGATATTGTTTCACATTGTGACGAATGGCAACAAGTGACTGGCGAGATTGGCGAAGTAGCAGCAAAGAACCCTGATGAGTTAGGCGCTGCAGCAGTCGATTATTTAATGTATTCTGGCTACATTATCACTGGGTATATGTGGTTACAAATTGCGGTTAAAGCGCAAGAAAAACTTGATACTGGTGACGGTAACAAGGACTTTTACGAAGCTAAGCTGTTAACCGCACAGTTTTATTTTGATCGCCTACTTACCAGAACTCGTTCACACATTGCAGCTATTCGTTCAGGTTCAAATAACCTAATGGCGATGGACGCTGCACTGTTTAAAGTGTAAAGATACAATAAAACAATGATTATACTTAAGTTGAGTTAATCTTATTAAGGACAGGCCTCTAAAGTTTTAAAGTAAAAGTCCCGCAATGATTGAAGTGTCTAATTATTGCGGGGCTTTTTTGCATCATGAGATTGATAAGCATGAGCTATTGCCATGATCTGTTCGCGCATCCAGCGATGTGCATGATCATCTTCCATAGAAATATGCCAATACAAAAAGTATTCAAGTGGAGGCACCGTGAAGGGTAATTCAAAAATTGCGACGTCATAATGTTTAGCCAAATGATATGGTAAACAAGCAATCATGTTCGTTTTAACTAGTGCGCTTGGTACAGTTAAAAAGTGTTGAGAACGGAACTTAATTTGTCTTTTATGGCCAAGTTTATCTAATTCGATATCAATTAAACCTTGAGCTTTTGGATTTTGCGAAACATTGATATGGTCTAATTTTAAAAATGTATCCATGGACAAACCCTGGCGAAGTTCAGGGTGATTCTTTTTGGCAACCACAACGTAACGATCATTGGCAATCTTATGTTTTGATAAGTGCGGATCACTAAAAGTCGTAGCGTCGGCAAAAAAGTCTAAATGCCCATTTGCCATCTCAGAAACAATCTTGTTATATCCAATTTCAAAGTTCGTTAGTGTGATATTCGGTGCTTGATGTTCTAACTGGGTTAGTAGGCGAGGGATGATACTGGCCTCCAAGAGGTCACGACTCGCAAAATTAAACTGTTTTTTAGCAATCAAAGGGTCAAAAATATGGCTTGCTTGGACACTTTTACGCAAGAGTTCCAAAGCCTCTCTAGCAGGAACAATAATGTTTTGCGCCACAGGCGTTGGCGTCATCGTATGACCAGTACGAACAAATAAAGGATCATTAAGTAAATCGCGTAGACGTGATAGTGAGTTACTTACTGCGGGTTGGGTAATGCAGAGAACATCTGCAGCTTTAGTTAAGCTACCAGCAGTATATATAGCATCGAAAACAGCAAACAAGTTCAAATCAATTCTGTGTAGGTTCATAAGTGTCCATGTTCTCATCTAAAAGATGGAATAATTTATTTATTAGTTATAATTATGAATTACGTAACTTAATATAGATTAGATTAATAGAAAAGAAAAAAAGACTCAATATATAGAAATAGATAAATGACTAATGAGTTTATGTTCTATACTTGAAAGACTAATACGGGAAATAAGGGTAGTGTTTTTGTTACAGCATCTGCCGTTTCAAAAATATTTTCTATGATAGTGACTTTGTGGTTTCATTGATTTGGGGTATAAGTATTATGAATAATGATATGGAAATACTAATGGCTGAAAAATACTCCACAACGCAAATACAAGCTGCGTTGCTTGAACTCAACACTTCAATTCCTGAAGCTGAACATTGGCACGTCAAAGATGGTAAGCTGTGTAAAACATTTGTTTTTAAATCGTTTATTCGAGCTTTTGGCTGGATGGGGCAAATTGCCATTTGGGCTGAAAAGATGAATCATCATCCAGAATGGTTTAATGTTTACAACAAAGTAAATGTGGAATTAGTCACTCATGATGTAGGTGGGATCAGTGAACTGGATTTTAAACTGGCTAATAAAATGGAATTGTTTAAATAGAAGTGCTGTTTTAAACAGCACTTTTCAGATTTTTTGTACGATTATGATATTTATTAAGCAGTCAGCATATTTATCTAGATTTATTTACGAATAACAGTTGCACGTAAAGGTGTGGCATGTATAATACGCACCACTTGAGAGGACATCCTCTTAAACCAGTTTCAAGCGCGGAGTGGAGCAGTCTGGTAGCTCGTCGGGCTCATAACCCGAAGGTCGTAGGTTCAAATCCTGCCTCCGCAACCACATACCTATTATTGTGTGTTATGAGATAGTTTCATGTAAACCATACAATATAGTGGACTAGGGTCCAAGAAGTTACAAAAGCCCCTGCTTGAAAGGGGCTTTTTTCGTTTTTGTGATATGAAAAAATGGGCTACAGGCCCTTTTTTTATTTCTGGAGTAAAGATTTGTCAAAACTTGAACAAACATTAACTGAAATGTTAACTCCCGCTGCAGAGTCTTTGGGCTTTGAAATGGTCGGTGTAGAGTTTGTACGTGCTGGAAAACATTCTATTTTACGTCTTTTTATTGATCACCCAGACGGTATATCCGTTGATCATTGCGCAGATGTATCATTGCAAGCCAGCGCTATACTCGATGTGGAAGATCCTATATCGACGGAGTATAATTTAGAAGTATCCTCACCAGGTATGGACCGTCCATTGTTCAAAGCAGCACACTATGCGGCTGTTGTAAACGAAGTCGTCGCTGTAAAACTGCGTATGCCAATGGGTGATAGAAGAAACTTCAAAGGTAAATTAATCAGCTGTGACGAAGACAACATTGTTGTTGAAGTGGATAATGAAATATTCACCTTAGCTATTTTAAACATTGAAAAAGGTAACGTTGTGCCCACCTTTGACTAGGGCCACAATCAACGGGAATTATGCATTATGAGTAAAGAAATCTTATTAGTTGCAGAAGCGGTATCCAATGAGAAAATGGTACCTAAAGAGAGTATCTTTGAAGCTTTGGAATTCGCTATTGCAACCGCTACTAAAAAGAAGAATGAAGGCGAGATTGAAGTCCGTATCGCAATTGACCGTAGTACTGGTGAATTTGATACTTTCCGCCGTTGGTTAGTTATTGCGGACGATCAAGAACAAGAAAATCCGTACGCAGAAATGACTTTATCAGCTGCACAAATTGACGAGCCAGAGATTCAGTTAGGTGATTATGTAGAAGATCAAATTGAATCTATTGCTTTCGACAGAATTACGACACAAACAGCTAAGCAAGTAATCTTCCAAAAGGTACGTGAAGCTGAACGTGCACAAATGATCGCTGAGTATGAAGACAAAGTAGGTGAATTAGTTACGGGTACTGTTAAAAAAGTAAACCGTGACAGTATCTTAATCGATTTGGGTAATAACGCAGAAGGTGTTATTTACCGTGATGACATGCTACCTCGCGAAACTTTCCGTCCAGGTGATCGCGTTCGTGGTTTATTATATGTAATACGTCCTGAAGCTCGAGGAGCTCAGTTATTCATCTCACGTACTAACCCTGATATGATAACTGAATTATTCCGTTTAGAAGTGCCAGAAATTGCGGAAGAAACGTTAGAAATCAAATCTGCTGCACGTGACCCTGGTTCGCGCGCTAAAATTGCTGTTAAAACCAATGACAAGCGTTTAGATCCTGTTGGTGCATGTGTTGGTATGCGTGGATCACGTGTCCAGGCAGTATCAAGCGAATTAGGCGGTGAACGTGTCGATATCGTTTTATGGGATGAAGAAGCTCCACAATTCGTAATTAATGCTATGGCACCAGCTGAAGTAGCAAGAATTGTTGCTGACGAAGACACAATGACGATGGATGTGGCGGTTGAGCCGGATAACCTAGCACAAGCTATCGGTAAATCTGGGCAAAATGTACGTCTGGCTAGTCAACTGACTGGTTGGGAACTAAATGTAATGACGGTTGAAGATTTAGAAGCTAAACAATTAGCTGAAAATTCACAAGTCGTCGACTTATTTGTTGAAGCATTAGATATTGATGCAGATTTCGCTACATTGTTAGCGGATGAAGGATTCAGTAATCTTGAAGAGATTGCGTATGTTCCAGTAAATGAGTTATTAGATGTTGAAGGATTAGACGAGGACATCGTAGAGGAACTACGCAACCGTTCACGTGATTATCTAACAACAAAAGCATTGGCTAATGAAGAATCTTTTGAGCCAAAAGAAGAACTGTTAAATCTAGAAGGCATGACGCAAGAAGTTGCTATTGCTTTAGCAAAACGTGGCGTGACTGATCTAGAAGAGTTAGCCGAACAAGGTACTGATGATATAGCTGATATCGAAGAACTTGATGCAAAATCTGCGGGTGATTTTATTATGGCCGCACGAAACATCAAATGGTTTAACGAAGAATAATTAGCAGTACAGCATAGGAGAGGTTAATGTCAGAAGTGTCAATTGAAAAACTCGCCAGTGATATTAAAACACCATTGGATCGTTTAGTGCAGCAATTTAAAGATGCTGGTTTAAATAAAAATCCTGGTGACAATGTCACTGAAGGTGAAAAGAAACAGTTATTAGACTATTTGAGTAAAGCGCATGGTAATTCAGGTGAAGTTGCCCCGAAGAAAATGACGCTAAAACGCAAAACCACTAGTACATTGAGTGTTGGTAAGTCTAAAAACGTTAAAGTTGAAGTACGTAAAAAACGTACTTTTGTCAAACGTAGCCCTGAAGAAGAGCAACGTTTAGCTGCTGAAGAGGCAGCACGCCAAGCAGCAGAGCAAGCAAAACTTGAAGCTGAACAAAAAGCAGCTCAAGAAGCGAAAGCACTTGCTGAAGCAAAAGCACGCGAAGCGCAAGAAGCCAAGCGTAAGTTGGCTCAAGAAGCTGCTGCTCGTGCTGAACAAGCTAAGAAAGAAGCAGAAGAGCGTCGTAAAAATGAACCGCAAATGACTGCTGAAGAAAAAGCTGCGCAAGAAGTTGCACGTAAAGAAGAAGAACGCTTACGTAAGAAACAAGAAGAAGAAGCACAGCGCAAACTTGAAGAAGATGCAAAAAAAGCGGCTGAAGATGCTCGTAAATTAGCTGTTGAAAACGAACGTCGTTGGAAGGAAGAAGAAGAACGTCGCAAAGCACAAGAAGCGGAAGAAGTTCATGTTCACTCTAACCGTTACGCTCAAGAAGCTGAAGATCAAGAAGATGCACAAATTGAACAACGTGGTTCTCGTCGTCGTAAGCGTAATAAGAAGGCAGCTGATGGCTTGAAGCAAGGTTTTAACAAGCCTGCGGCGCCTGTTGAGCGGATTGTTAAATTAGGCGAGACTATCACCGTTGGTGAGTTAGCAAGCAAACTAGCGATTAAGGCCAATGAAGTCATTAAAACCATGATGAAAATGGGTGAGATGGCTACAATTAACCAAGTGTTAGACCAAGATACAGCAGTATTAGTTGTGGAAGAAATGGGTCATAAGTTTGAGTTAGTTAATGACAACGCGTTAGAAGATGAATTGATTGCTGACACGAGTGATGGTGATAAAGAATCTCGTGCACCTGTTGTAACTATCATGGGTCACGTTGACCATGGTAAAACGTCATTACTAGATTATATCCGCCGCGCGAAAGTCGCTGATGGTGAGGCAGGTGGTATTACTCAGCACATTGGTGCTTATTCAGTAGAAACAGATAACGGTAAGATCACATTCCTAGATACGCCAGGACACGCCGCGTTTACTGCAATGCGTGCCCGTGGTGCGACAGCAACAGATATCGTAATTATCGTTGTTGCTGCGGATGACGGTGTGATGCCACAAACTAAAGAAGCAGTGCAGCATAGTCGTGCAGCCGGTGTTCCTTTAATTGTTGCGGTTAACAAAATGGATAAAGAGTCTGCGGATCCTGATCGTGTTAAAACTGAACTTTCTCAATTAGAAGTTATTTCTGAAGAGTGGGGCGGTGAACATCAGTTCGTTAATGTTTCTGCTAAGACTGGTTTGGGTATTGACGAGCTCTTAGAAGCTATTAATTTACAAGCTGAAGTACTAGATTTACAAGCAGTTCCAACAGGACCTGCACGTGGTTTAGTAATCGAATCACGCCTAGATAAAGGTCGCGGCCCAGTGGCTTCTGTATTAGTCCAAGAAGGTCAAGTCAAAGCCGGTGACATCTTATTATGTGGTTTAGAATACGGTCGTGTTCGAGCTATGCGTGATGAGAATGGTAAAGAAGTTAAAATCGCTGGACCATCAACACCAGTTGAGGTACTTGGTTTATCTGGCGTGCCAGTAGCGGGTGAAGACGCTTTAGTTGTAAAAGACGAGCGTAAAGCACGTGAAGTAGCTAGTAAGCGTTCGATTAAACAGCGTGAACTGAAACTTGCTAAACAGCAAAAAGCCAAACTAGAGAACATGTTCGCAAACATGGAAGCTGGTGATGTCTCTGAATTAAATGTAGTACTCAAGGCTGACGTTCAAGGCTCTGTAGAAGCTATATCTGAGTCGTTAATCAAGTTATCAACTGATGAAGTAAAAGTGAACATTGTTGGTTCAGGTGTCGGTGGTATTACTGAAACTGACGCAAGTTTAGCGGCTGCTTCAAGTGCAATTGTTGTTGGTTTCAACGTACGTGCGGATGCTTCTGCGCGTCGAGTGATTGAAGCTGATGAAATTGATTTACGTTATTACTCAGTGATTTATCATCTAATTGATGAAGTGAAAGCGGCAATGAGTGGTATGTTAGCACCAGAGTTTAGACAAGAAATTATTGGTTTAGCTGAAGTGCGTGATGTGTTTAAGTCACCAAAAATTGGCGCAATTGCTGGTTCAATGGTAACTGAAGGTGTCATTAAACGTAACAGTCCAATCCGTGTTTTACGTGAGAACGTGGTTATTTATGAAGGCGAACTAGAGTCTCTACGTCGCTTCAAAGACGACGTCATGGAAGTGAAGAAAGGTATCGAGTGTGGTATCGGCGTTAAAAACTATAATGATGTAAAAGTGGGTGATCAAATTGAAGTATTTGAAACTATAGAAGTAGCTCGCGAGCTATAACTTCACTTTTACAATCTACTGCAACGGAGGCGGCACGCCTCCGTTTCTATTTTGAGGAAAAATAATATGGCACGTGAATTTTCTCGTACTGATAGAGTTTCACAGCAAGTTCATAAAGAAATTGCGAACATTATTGATCACGATTTAAAACACCAAGCGCCTGAACTCGGTTTCGTCACAGTATCCGGCGTTGAGATTTCTCGTGATTTAGCTCATGCCAAAGTGTATGTCACATTGTTAGAAATGGATCCTGCTAAAATCAAAGAAACGATGGCTATCCTGGAAGAAGGTAAAAGCTATGTCAGGGGTTTACTATCACGTCGTGTACGTATGCGTAACACACCGGCATTAAAGTTTATTTTAGACAGTTCAATTACCGAAGGCATGCGTATTTCTAATCTGGTTACACAAGTTATGCGTGATGAAGACGCCAAAACTAGTCCAGAGAGTGGTACTGACTCGGCCACTGCACCAGAGTCAGATAAATAACCATGGGTAGAAGACGTAAAGGTCGTGATATATCAGGTGTTTTCTTACTTGATAAACCACTAGGTGAATCGTCTAACCGAGTGTTGCAATGGGTGAGAGCAATCTATGGTGCGAGTAAAGCTGGCCATACTGGTGCATTAGATCCGTTAGCCTCTGGAATGTTACCAATATGTTTAGGTGAAGCGACTAAGTTCTCACAGTTCTTACTAGACGCTGATAAGACGTATGAAGTCACTGCTACTTTAGGTGTGCGAACTGATACGTCTGATGCGGCAGGTGCAATCGTAGAAGAAAAACCAGTAACAGTCACTGAAGCCGAAATTCGTCAGGCTTGTTTGGCTTATCTAGGTAAAAGTAAACAAGTTCCTTCCATGTTTTCTGCATTGAAACATGAAGGTAAACCTTTATATTGGTATGCCCGCCAAGGTATTACTATTGAGCGCCCAGCGCGCGATATTGAAGTGTTTGCCTTGTCAGTCGATGAGATTCGAGGTTTAGGCACTAGCACTAATGTCGAAGTCGATATGACAGTGCATGTTTCAAAAGGCACATATATTCGTTCTTTGGTTGATGATATCGGTCAAGATTTAGGGTGTGGCGCTTTTGTTAGTAAACTACATCGCAGTCAAGTAGCAGGATATCCAAGTAATAAGATGTTGCCTTTTGCAGAACTTCAAGCGTATGTTGAAAAATATCAAGATGACCGTTTTGTTCACATTGATGCTTTATTACTACCTATTGATACACCCTTGTATGCTTTAGCAAACAATATCGCTACTGAGGCACAAACTAAAGCGCTTAAGCATGGTATGCCAATTGCTGCACAAGGTGATTTTGTTGTAGGTGAGCAAGTGAAAGTTTATGCACCTGATGAGCGTTTACTTGGCGTTTGCGAGATGGGACAAGATGGTATGTTACATCCCAAACGATTAGTCGTTTATAACGACACCAGTGAGTAGAGATAGCGAATCTAGATAACGCTTCAAATAATTACAAATAAGCGTTAGAAATATGGTTATTATCTTGAATTTAATACAGATATCCGTATAATGCGCCATTCTTCGATATAGCTGAATTAGTGATTGGCTATATTTACATTTAATATTTTTGGAGATAACTATGTCACTAAGTACTCAAGAAACTGCAGCAATCATCGCTGAATATGCAACTAAAGAAGGCGATTCAGGTTCTTCACAAGTTCAAGTTGCTTTGTTAACGCACAACATTAACAAGCTACAAGGTCACTTTAAACAGCATAAGAAAGATCACCACTCTCGTCGTGGTTTATTACGTATGGTTAGCCAACGTCGTAAATTACTTGACTACTTGAAAGATCGTAACCTTGAAGCATATCAAGACTTAATCAAACGTCTAGGCCTACGTCGCTAAGATTATTGATACCAAATACAAAAAACCGCTCATTGAGCGGTTTTTTTTGGTCTGATGATTTAGGCACTTAATGCTTTATGATGCAACGTTACTGCCTCTAATCTTATTGGCCTATATAATTAATCGTTTAGTGCGGCTACGGCAGACACCGCTGTATGTTTAATATCTTCAGATGGATAACATCCTAATACCTTACAAAAACGGGTTGTGGCCTGTAGCTGCTCGATTGCTTGTTGCATTTTGCCATCTTGAAGGTTGCCTTGGATATCCAAATAAAACATTTCTTCCCATGGATTACCATTGATAGGGCGAGATTCTAATTTTGTCATGTTGACGCCATTTTCTTTTAACACCATTAATGCATCTACCAACGCACCGGGTGTTTGTGTTGTAGCCATTACTAAGGTAGTTTTTGCAGGGATCTGTAATGGTACCGTTACTGCGTTTTGCGCGACCACAATAAAGCGAGAGTGATTTTCTTTTTGGTTAGCTAAATTAGATTCAATTACTGATAAGCCATATAGTTTACCACCAGCTTCTGATCCCATAGCTGCTACATCAGAACGGTTAAGTTCATTTACTTTTAACATTGCTGCGGATGTACTGTCTGCAGGAATGACCTCAATATCAGATAGTTTACCTAAGAAGTGGCTGCATTGAGCAAATACTTGAGGGTGGGCGTAAAGAGTACGAATGTTCTCTAATTTGGTATCTGTAGCCACTAATAAGCAATGCTGAACGGGATGGGTTAGTTCACCAACGATACTTAATCGCGTGTGCTGTAATTGGTCATACACCTCGTTAATACTACCAGATGAAGTATTCTCAATCGGTAATACCGCATAATCGGCTTGATTTGACTCTACCGTCTCAATGATTTCGGCAAAGCTATCACAACCAATTTCTAATAATTCACCCGAGCGACGAGAAAAATATTTCTGGGTTGCTAGATAACTATATGAACCTTTACTCCCTAAGAAGGCAACGCGATTTAATGGTGTTGCTAAATCTGGATTCGCTTTAGCTGATAACAATGCTTGTTGATTTAAAACGGAATCTTCAATGATCACGTGAAAAAGTTTCGTGACATAATGTGGGTCTAAACCAAATTCCTGACCCGTTTGAATTAAACTGATCAATAACTGTTCTTCTCGTTTAGGATCTCTTACATCTATGCCCTCAGCGATTTTAGTAGCCGCCACTTGGTTGGTTAGCGTCTGACGTTCAGCTAATATTTCGAGTAAATTTTTATCTAACGCTGTGATTTTATCACGGATAGGGGATAGCGGATTATTTGACATGTTTCCTCACACATAAAAAAACCTCCTTATGGAGGTTTGTGCACTACAAAGCCTCCATTTAGGTGGGCATAAAAAATGTAGTGATATAAATTAAATTATTCATCATTTGAATTTACTGGAGGTGAGCAGATAAATCAATGCTTATATGGTCTTATCTGCAGTTTTGAGTCTTTTAAACTAACTTGGAGTATTTGCTGTAGGTTCTGAGGAGAAATATTGAGATGATTAGTTTTAACCACCTGCTAGTTTAACCGTCATCCCCAATTTTTCTAAGTACGCTTTAATTTTTTCACGCGCATCACCTTGGATTTCGATATTGTTATCTTTGACTGAACCACCACAACCACAGGTTTGTTTGAGTTGTTTACAGATTTTTTTCAAATCATGTTCTAAAGGATTAATGCCTTTTATAACACTCATCCCTTTACCTTTACGCCCTTTAGTTTCTTTATGTATCCTAACGATGCCATCACCAGTAAATGTAATAGGGGATGTTTCATTAGGAATGATACGCCCGGTTTCAGTACTATAAACTAAGTTGTTGCTCATGGTATGCATTCCATTAATGAAATTATAAAAAGATAAAATATTGTGTGTTCAGATACTTCTTTTTATATTTTATCGCTGAAAACACAATATGACAAAAAAGAATCGACGGTTTGTGGGTTTAATTTCATGATTCAAACTCTTGGCTATGCTTAGTACATAGAATTTGATTGCAATCAGGAAAAGACAGCGTCAACAAACAAGGCACAATTTACTTATGCTAATACTATTTCGCTATTGAGAATTATTCTCAATAGCGTTATCATCTAGGGGTTTAATATGTTCAGGAAAACAACGATGAAAGTCTCCAGTAAGTTTATTCTCCTCGGTTTAATATCTGCAGTATGGACTGCGTCTTTACCACTTAGCGCGGCTGAACTAAATATATATTCTGCGCGTAAAGAAGCTTTAATTAAGCCTTTGCTTGATCGCTTTGCAAAAGAGAATGGTGTGACTATTAATTTGGTAACAGGTAAAGCTGATGCGTTGATATCTCGTTTAAAAAATGAAGGTCAATTTTCTCCCGCTGATGTTCTCATCACTACAGATGTTGGTCGCTTACAGCGTGCAAAAGAAATGGGACTTACCCAAGCTATAACGTTAAACAACTTCCCCAAAAGTGATTTCCATGATGCAGAACAACATTGGGTCGCATTGACAAAACGCGCTCGTCCAATCATGGTTTCAGTGGATAAGGTTGCTGAATATAATATCCAAAGTTATGAAGATCTTACCAAGCCTGAGTTTGCAGGAAAAATTTGTGTGCGCTCATCTGCTAATATCTACAACCAATCTATGGTTGCTGCACTAATTGCGCAAAAAGGCGAAGCTTATGCCCAACAGTGGGTTACAGGTTTAGTGAAAAACTTTGCCAGAAAACCCAAGGGTGGCGACAGAGATCAGATAAAAGCTGTGGCGGCTGGGGTGTGTGACATAGCATTAGCAAACACCTATTATCTTGCAGCTATGCATAATTCAGATGCAGCACAACAAAAGGCAGCTCAAGCAGTCAGTGTAGTTTGGCCAAATCAAACTGACCGCGGTGTGCATATCAATATTTCAGGAATTGCTGTGACTAAGTATGCTCATAATACCAAAGCTGCTGAAGCACTTATCACTTACATGTTAACTAAAGATGCCCAAAGCTGGTATGGTATGACAAACCATGAATATCCAATTGATACAGCAATTTCGTGGTCAGAAACGCTAACTCAGTTTGGTAAATTTACTGCTGAATCTCTGCCTATCGGACAAGTTGGAGAGTTAAATGCTCAAGCTGTAAAGATTATGGATAGAGCAGGCTGGTTATAAGCTAAGAAGATTACTTACATTATATGAAAACCTTATTATGACCGCATTACGTTTGCATAGACGTTGGTTTATTATTAGTTTATTTATTTGTGCACTGGTCTTATTACCGGTGCTTTCCATTTTTAGCTCCTTCGCGCAATTTTCCTCAGCGTTGTGGGTTCACCTGATTGATACTACGCTGGGTCTTTATATAACGAATAGTTTAAAACTCGCTATCGGTGTTGCTGTATTATCCGCTTTTTTCGGTGTGTCTTGTGCTTGGTTAGTCAGTCAATACGTTTTCCCAGGTCAGCGTTGGTTACAATGGGCATTACTACTACCCATGGCTATGCCAGCTTACATCATTGCGTATACTTATACGGGCATGTTAGATCCAACTGGACCATTACAGTATTGGTTGCGGGATACATTTGGTGGATCAGGAGCAGTATTGCCAGAAATTCGCTCCCTAGGTGGCGCAATTTTAATGCTCAGCTTAGTGTTATTTCCTTATGTTTATTTACTAGCCAAGACTGCGTTTGCGGAACAACAACAAAATATACGAGAGGTTTCTGCCTCATTGGGGATAACAGGATGGCGTTATTTTTTCCGAGTTGCCATACCTATCGCTAGGCCGGCTATATTTACTGGAGTAGCTTTAGCTGTAATGGAAACATTGGCAGATTACGGTACTGTCCAATATTTCGGTATTTCAACATTTACAACGGGTATTTTTAGAACGTGGTTTGGAATGGGCGAAATGGCCCTGGCGAGTCAATTAGCCGCGATATTAGCGACATTTGTCTTACTCCTTATTTTTTGGGAGCGTTATTTACGACGTGATATGGCGTTTTATCAAACAGGACAAACGGAGACTTCAGCGCTAAGAGTTCTGCCAAAACACATCCAATATTTGTGTTCAGCGTTTTGTATTTTGTTATTGGGTATTGCATTCATAATACCTTCTATTCAACTAATACTGTGGGCAACAATGCACTTTTCGCTTGATCAGTTATCGGGATATTGGCCATTATTAACCACAACAGTCGGTTTGGCAGCAGTGGCGAGTCTTGTTACCTTAGCTGTTGCTATCAGTTTGAGTTATACACATAGGATCACTCAGCATCCTTGGCTCGTGTATATTAATCAACTATCTGGCGTAGGTTATGCCATACCTGGGACGGTCATTGCCGTAGGCGTATTAGTTCCGTTTGGCTGGTTCGACCGGCAACTCAATTTTGTCTGGTATGCAGTTTTCGAAAGTTATGTTGGTTTGGTTTTGTCTGGTTCAATGTTTATTTTAATCTTTGCTTACGTTGTTCGTTTTCTCAGTGTTGCCCTACACAACACTCAGTCTGGCTTGGAAAGAATTAAACCTAGTATGGATGATGCTGCATTAGCACTTGGTCATTCACGTTGGAATATCTTTAGAAAAATTCACATGCCATTGTTGAGAGGTTCATTATTCAGCGCACTTTTGTTAGTGTTTGTAGATGTATTAAAAGAACTTCCTGCCACATTAATTCTTCGTCCTTTCAATATGAATACTCTAGCGGTAAAAGCTTTTGAATACGCATCTGATGAACGCTTAATCGATGCAGCCTTACCATCACTAACTATCGTATTGGTTGGGATTATACCGGTCATATTGTTAACCCGTGCGATGCAGTTTAAGCACGCATAATTAGAGGTTGTTTTATGCTATTGATCCAAAATGTCACTATTAAAATTGCTGATAAAGTTATAAATGATGCTATCAATTTACACCTTGCTTCAGGCGATATTGGATGTTTGTTAGGACCTTCAGGTTGTGGTAAAACTACTTTACTAAGAGCAATAGCAGGGTTCTTACCGATTCAATCCGGTAGCATTAACGTGCGCCAAGAAGAAGTCAGTTCTGCGACGTGTCATGCCGATATTACTGCGAGAAAAGTTGGGGTTGTATTTCAAGATTTTGCATTATTTCCACACTTAAATGTAGCGCAAAATATTGGCTTTGGTTTACATGAGTTAACAACGACTGAGCGCGCCAAACGAGTCACTGAGTTACTTGCCCTCACTCAGTTAGAAAAGTATGCTGATAAATACCCACATACATTGTCCGGTGGTCAACAACAACGGGTTGCTATTGCTCGTGCACTGGCACCAAAACCTGATTTATTGTTATTGGATGAGCCTTTTTCTGCCCTTGATCCTGAGCTTCGCGAGACTTTAGCTAAAGATATTAAATGGATCTTAAAACATGAAAATGTCACGGCTTTGTTAGTGACTCATGATCAAACGGAAGCATTTACTATAGCTGATAAAATAGCGGTGATGTCGCAAGGGAAAATCGAACAATGTGCATCTGCTTATTCTCTGTATCATGAACCTGAGACACGTTTTGTTGCAGATTTTATTGGGGAAGGGCGTTTTATTCGTGCTACACATGTCGATGCTAAAACTCTGCTAACGCAGTTAGGGCCTTTTGTTGTTCCGGAAATGCCCGAGAATATTTATAAAGAGTTTAGTTTGTTAGTTAGGCCTGATGATATTTTGCATGACGATGAAAGTCGATTTTCGGCCACTGTTGTGGACCGGGCTTTTCGTGGTTCGCATATATTATATACACTTGCTCTTGGTGATGAACACAAAGAGCAAGTGTTATGTTTGACGCCGAGTCACCATGACCACCAAATTGGTGAACATTTTGGTATTTGCCTGGAACTCGAACACATCATTTATTTTCCTAACGCTTAAAACGTATAACGGTAACCTACTTGCATACTTCTTGGTTTGCCTACTTGGATACCACCATGTTGGCGTGTTGCGACATAAGTTTCATCGGTAAAGTTGTCAACAACTAGATAAACTTGTTGATTGCGGTCAATTGTATATTGCGCTGATAGATTTATGACACTACGGTCTGCTATTTTAGCATTTGCGGCAATACTATTTGAGCCAGCTACAGTACGCATTTCATCTATGAATTGATACGATACTAACACGTGCCAGTTTGAACCTTTCACGCCTGTTTCTAATTGCCACATGGTTTTCGGAAGATAAGGTAGGGCGTCACCAGCATTGACGTCGCCCCAGCTGTCTAACTCAGAAGCAAAGCTCTCTTCAAATTCAGCATTTGCTGCTGTGTAGTTGATACTTAATGGCACCTGAACTCGACCAAGCTGGGTGGCATAACTCAGGCTTAACTCAATGCCGTCAATTGCTACTTTACCTGCGTTGTACTGATTGCCAATTAACTCATCACTACAACCTTGTGATGCTGTACAATTACCGTGAAGATTCTCCAAATCGGATAAATAGTAGATAGCTTCTGCTTTTAAACCATCGTTGCTGTAACGAAGGCCTGCTTCATAATTCCAGCCTTCTTCCTGCGCCGCATTTTGGTTCCCTGGTGCTGGTGGAGCAAAAGCTTTTTGTACACCGGCTAACAAGACTAAAGCATCAGAGGTTTGATACGTAAATCCTACTGCAGGTAACACGGCACTTACTGTATTATCACGCTGTGCAGGAGTGTCGGTTCTATAGGGATCTGTTTTGCCCCAATCATCGCGATGTAAGTCAACGGTTTCGTACCTAATACCTGCTTTGACGGTTAAATCTTTGTAGGTATAAGTGTCATGTACAAAAGCACTAATAGCATCCGCACTATCGATACGGTTTGAATCCGTTCCCGGCGTGCCAGCAGATACTAAAGATAAAAATTGCTCATCACTCAATGAATATTGGTCAACCCATTGGAAGCGATCCATTTCATCTGCATGAATACGTAAACCCAAACGTAAATCATGGTTTTCACTGCGAACAGCAAGCTCACCTTGGACACCTTGGGACAAGTATTCACGATTATTGGCTTTTATATCAACTGATGGCGCTGTGGTGCCAGTGTAGCTCCCAGTATCCACTTGGGAGGCGATTTCTTCAGCACCAGAACCTAGACTCAAGCCTCCAATTTTACTCACTTTATACCAATTTCTAGCAAAATCGTTGTGATATGCAATGACACTTAAATCGACACTGTCATTAATAATATAATCATAATGTACGCTGAAGTGAGTATGCTCAGTATTCATTTCATCAAGCTGAGAAGCACTGTAACGTTGTAAGGGATTGGCTGCATAATCTGCATCTAATAAACCTAAGTAGGTTTCATCTGAGGTCTCTTCAGAATATTTGGCTTTAAACTCGAGGTGATGACGTTCCTCTTTATCTAAATAAATATCAAATTTACCCATTATGTCAGTTTTATCAAAACCAGTGTCCTGTCCAGAATTAAGTTCTTTAAAACCATCTGCCTGGTAATTGAATATTTCTAAAAGATAGCCTTTATCCTTTGTTTTACCGCCAGCAAAGGCATGTAATTTAGTAAATCCATCAGTACCAATTGCGAAATCTATTTTACCACCTAAGTCTGCATCAGGTACTTCGGTCGATACGAGATTAATGACACCACCTGAAGTTCTTGGGCCATATTTTACACTTGAGCCACCTTTTAGTATTTCAATTGCGTCCATACGACCAATGGTCGGGAAGTAATATGCTGCTGGACTAGCATAAGGTGCTGGGGCTGCTAATACACCATCTTCCATAACAGTTATTTTTTCTGAGCGATCAGCTGAATTACCGCGCATTCCGATATTTGGTCTTAAACCGTAGCCATCTTCTTCGACAAAATAAACGCCAGGGGCTTTTGCTAGGACACGATTGATATCCGTAACAGCGTAATTATTCAAGGTTTCACTATCGATAAACGCATTTGAGCCAGGGAGATCATCAACGGCATTTTTTGAACCAATAATTTTTATCTGCTCAATTTTTTTAACTTTTTCCGCTTGTACAGAGGTAGTAAAACTAGTTCCAGCTAATGATAAAACGATACATGAAGTTATGTGTGATAAACGCATGCGACTATTTTTTCCTTAATAAATCATTCAAGTTAAGCTTTGTTATGTGTATTAAAACACAACTCTAAATGATAATCAATCTCATTAAGGTTTAGTTTCTATGTTTTTCTTGTAATAGAGTGTAATTGGATTAAATTTTAGTTGAACATGATAATGATTAACGTCGATTTGTATAAAAGGAGGTACTTGGGATAGTCCAGTTTATTGAGAAAGATGTCCTGATTAAACAAGCTAAAGTATTAGGTGAGATACTACTTATTTCCTTATAAATTACATACAATGAACCTTGAATTTTTTATTTTGGGATAAACACATTGACTTTAAGTACTTTACTAGAGCAAGTTAAACAGACACCTATGTCGATTGACTTTAAAAAAGTGATGGACGTCATTGATGCTAATTATCACTATACGCCAACATTTTTTAAAAATGGTGACGTAGAAAATGATGCTGGTACAAATGAAGGTTCTTGTAAAATTTTTGCTTTCGCAAAATTAAATCAATTGGACGAAGAACAAACACTTGCTCTTTTTGGGACGTATTATCGTGATGATGTGCTTGCTCATCCATCGGCTAAGGATCATGCGAATATTCGTACTTTTATGAAAACTGGTTGGGTTGGTGTGCAATTTGCAAAAGAGCCTCTGAAACCCAAAGCGCCAATTGGTCGTTTAACAACCCGTACTATAGCGATGCAAGCGGATACTAATCCTGCTGGAGATATTTTTGGTGGTTGGGTCTTATCACAGATGGATATGGCTGCTGGTATTTGCGCGGGGCAGCGTGCGCAAGCTCGTGTAGTTACAGTCGCTCTCGATGGGATGAGCTTTATCAAACCTGTTCACGTTGGTGATATTTTAGGGGTATATACTCGTATTGTTAGAGTCGGACGAAGTTCTCTTGATGTCCATGTGGAATGCTGGGTGCGTAGAAGTCGTATTGGTGTTAGAGAGAAAGTTACAGAGGCCGTGTTTAAGTTTGTCGCTTTAGATGAACAAGGTCAATCTATGGCTGTTCCACAGCTAGAAAATTTACCTGAATATGTTGAGAGTGACTTGTAAGACTAAGAAAAACGATGCGTAAATTGACATCTAGTTTTTTTAGTACAATTTTCAGTCTTTACTAGGCAATTCTGTGCATTAGTTTATAATGCTCTTCATATTATTTCGTGTCCAATCGGTTCATATTTAAGGTTTTTCATGCGCACAGATTATTGCGGCAACATCAATGCATCTCATATTGGTCAAACAGTAACTTTGTTTGGTTGGGTCAACAAACGTCGTGACTTGGGTGGCGTCATCTTTTTAGATTTACGCGACCGAGAAGGTATCGTACAAGTTGTTTATGATCCAGATATCGAAGATGTGTTCGCTACAGCAAATAGCCTCCGTAATGAGTTCTGTGTCAAGCTCACCGGCTTAGTTCGTGCCCGTCCTGAGTCACAAGTTAATCAAGATATGCGCACAGGCGAAATAGAGATCCTGGGCAAGAGTTTAGAGATCCTAAATAAATCAGCTGCTTTACCGCTTGATTGGAACCAAGAAAACTCGGAAGAACAACGCTTAAAATATCGTTATTTAGATTTACGTCGTCCGGTAATGACTGAACGTTTATTATTCCGCTCAAAAGTAACAGGCGCAGTTCGTCGTTTCCTTGAAGATGACGGATTCTTGGACATTGAAACACCTATCTTAACTAAAGCGACACCAGAGGGTGCTCGTGATTACTTAGTGCCTTCGCGCACACACAAGGGACAGTTCTTCGCCTTGCCACAATCTCCGCAGTTATTTAAGCAGTTGCTGATGATGTCGGGAATGGATAAATATTATCAAATTGTAAAATGCTTCCGCGATGAAGATTTACGTGCTGACAGACAACCCGAATTTACGCAAATCGATATCGAGACAACATTCCTAGATGCAGAAGGGGTCATGGCAATCACGGAACGCATGATCCGTGGTTTATTCCAACAAATGTTAAATGTTGATTTAGGTGAATTCCCTCGCATGAGTTACGCTCAAGCGATGCAAGACTATGGTTCTGATAAGCCTGATTTACGTAATCCTTTAAAGATTATCGATGTTGCTGACATTCTAGCCAATGTTGAATTTAAAGTGTTTGCCGGACCTGCCAACGACCCCAAAGGGCGTGTGGCTTGTTTATGTGTACCAGGTGGAGCTAGCTTATCTCGTAAACAAATTGACGGTTACGCGGATTATGCTGGTATTTATGGTGCAAAAGGTCTTGCATGGATGAAAGTCAATGATTTAGCAGCAGGCGCAGAAGGTGTGCAGTCTCCAATCGCTAAGTTTTTAACACCAGAAATTATTACTGAATTATTAGCACGTTCTGGCGCACAAACGGGTGACATTTTATTGTTTGGTTCTGATACGTACAACGTGGTAACAGAATCCTTAGGTGCATTGCGCCTTAAAGTCGGTAATGATCTTGAGTTAAATGAAGGTGAGTGGCGTCCATTGTGGGTAGTAGATTTCCCAATGTTTGAGGAAGTAGATGGTCAATTCCACGCTCTTCATCACCCATTCACAGCACCACGTAATATGACACCAGAAGAGCTTGCTGCAAATCCTGCTACTGCCTTATCTAATGCTTATGATATGGTGTTAAATGGTTGTGAGTTAGGCGGTGGCTCTGTGCGTATTCATCAACAAGATATGCAAGCAACGGTATTTGATATTCTCGGTATTAGTAAAGAAGAAGCACAATCTAAGTTCGGCTTTTTGTTAGAAGCATTGCAGTACGGGACGCCACCACATGCGGGACTCGCATTTGGTCTGGATCGTTTAGTGATGTTAATGACTGGCGCTGCGTCTATTCGTGATGTCATGGCATTCCCGAAAACAACTACTGCAGCATGTCCGTTAACCAATGCACCAGGTGTTGCGAATCCTGAGCAGTTAACTGAATTAGCGATTGCAACCGTGAAAAAAACGGAAGAATAATTATTCAATGACCTTTAAAAGACCAGAGTCAGTCCTCGTCGTTCTATACAATGAACATGCCCAAGTATTGGTGATGCAAAGAGACGATGATCCTGACTTTTGGCAATCTGTAACGGGAACTTTAGAGCCATCTGAAGCTCCCTTACAAACCGCTTATCGAGAAGTCGCTGAGGAAACTGGGGTAGTACTTGACCCTGATTTACAGCAAATTAAAGACTGTCGCCTAACCAATCAATATACCATCAGAAAAACATGGCTTTATCGCTATTCCCCAGGGACTAAATATAATTTTGAATACGTTTTTGCGGCTCAAATTTCTGCCGATGATGAAATCCGTTTGACGGAACATACGGCCTATTTATGGCTAGATAAAACAGCCGCCATAGAAAAAGTTTGGTCATCTACTAATGCCGATGCAATTGCCCGTTTTGTACCGGAACCGTCCTTATGAGTATTATCCTTGGGATTGATCCAGGGTCGCGGATCACGGGTTATGGCCTAATAAAGAAAACAGGCACTAGTTTTGCTTATATCTCTAGTGGTTGTATAAAAACATATGGGGATGAACTAGCGGGGCGTTTACAACAAATTTTTGCAGGGGTGAGTGAAATAATCCAACAGCACCAGCCCAGTGAGTTTGCGATTGAGCAAGTCTTTATGGCAAAGAATCCCGATTCAGCATTGAAGTTAGGTCAAGCAAGAGGCTGTGCAATTGTTGCTGCTACCCAATACGATCTACCGGTTTATGAATATTCAGCTCGGCAAATTAAACAATCGGTAGTGGGTAAGGGCAGTGCGGATAAAACTCAAGTCCAGCACATGGTCCGACATATTTTGAAATTACCAGGTACGCCTCAGGCGGATGCTGCGGACGCACTTGCAGTTGCCTTGTGTCATGGGCATACTCAACAAAGCTTATTACCTATGGCAGGCCAAGCAAGTAAAACAGTTAGAGGTCGACTTAGAAGATAAGTTTGGACTTATATGCAGTATGCTACACCTAGTCAGCATCCTATAATAATCAGAATAACAGAGAGCATAGTATGATTGGATTAATTACCGGCAAGATACTGGCAAAGCAACCCCCAGAGGTGCTGATTGAAGCAGGTGGCATTGGTTATGAAGTTAACATGCCGATGACCAGTATTTATCAGTTACCAGATGTTGGCGAAATCACTACGGTATTTACGCATTTTGTCGTTCGCGAAGATGCCCAATTATTATTTGGTTTTGCTGATAAACAAGAGCGTATTGTTTTTCGCGAACTGATTAAAGCCAACGGTGTTGGTCCAAAATTGGCATTAACGATTTTATCAGGTATGTCTGCAGCGCAACTTGTGCAATGTGTTGGTTTTGAAGATGTCACAACTTTAGTTAAATTACCGGGTGTAGGTAAAAAAACGGCTGAACGTTTAGTCGTTGAGTTAAAGGATCGTTTAGCTAAGTTGAACTTAACAGCAGCAGATGATGCGGTACTTATTCCAGGCACGCCATCCCTTGATATTAATAATACCATTGTACCAGTCAACGACGTGCGTGAAGAAGCATTGAGTGCATTAGTCGCTTTAGGTTACAAGCCAGCGCAAGCAAGTAAAGTCATTCAAAGCGTGTACAAAGATGATTTAACTAGTGAACAACTGATCCGCGAAGCGCTTAGGTCAATGGTGTAGTTATGATTGAAGAAGATCGCTTAATACAAGCAACTGTGAAGGGTGATGATGAAGCTGTTGATCGTGCTATACGTCCTAAAACGTTAGCGGATTACACAGGTCAACCCCATGTCTGTGAACAGATGGAAATCTTTATTGAAGCGGCGCGTAAGCGTTCTGATGCTTTAGACCATCTTTTGATTTTTGGTCCACCAGGCTTAGGTAAAACAACCTTGGCGAATATTGTTGCCAACGAAATGGGTGTCAATATTAAAACCACTTCAGGACCGGTACTTGAAAAAGCAGGTGATTTAGCTGCTTTGTTGACAAATCTGGAAGAGAACGATGTGTTATTTGTAGATGAGATACATCGTTTAAGCCCGATTGTCGAAGAAGTGTTATATCCAGCAATGGAAGATTATCAATTAGATATTATGATCGGTGAAGGTCCTGCTGCACGTTCTATTAAACTTGATTTACCTCCGTTTACATTGATTGGTGCGACGACTCGTGCCGGCTCATTAACATCACCTTTGCGTGACCGGTTTGGGATCGTACAGCGTTTAGAGTTTTACAATATCAAAGATTTGACTGATATTATTATGCGTTCCGCTAACTATTTAAATGTTGATATGGCCGAAGAAGGCGCAATTGAAGTTGCGAAACGAGCTCGTGGTACACCTCGTATAGCCAATCGTCTGTTACGCCGGGTCCGTGACTATGCCGAAATAAAGGCTGATGGCGTTGCGACAGCCGAGGTCGCTGCTAGCGCTCTTGATATGTTAGATGTGGATAAAGAAGGCTTTGATTTTATGGATCGCAAGCTACTTGAAGCGATCATTGATAAATTTGCGGGTGGTCCAGTTGGGTTAGATAATTTGGCTGCTGCAATCGGTGAAGAAAAAGAAACGATTGAAGATGTAATAGAGCCTTATCTAATTCAGCAAGGTTTCTTACAGAGGACACCACGTGGTCGGATCGCGCTTGAGCGTGCTTATCGACATTTAGGGTTTGATTATACGCTTTAATGTTCTACAGAAGTTTGTGTTGTGTTCCTAATGTTAATTGATATAAAAAAAAGCCCACCAGAGGTGGGCTAAAGAACATATGTCAATGCTATTACATAAAACAACATGTTGAGGGATACAAATTGAATCAAACACAAACAATCTATGACGCGTATTATAGTGATCAGATGAGTTTGGGCAACTAAATTAAATTAGTTTATTTGGATTAGATTTTTTTATGGATAAGTTTTCTCCACATTATTTTACTGTCAGAGTCTATTATGAAGACACAGATGCCGGTGGGATAGTATATTACGCAAACTATTTAAGGTTTTTTGAGAGGGCTCGGAGTGAGTACGTCCGTGATTTAGGTGTTTCTCAACAGACATTATTAGATGAAAATATTGCATTTGTTGTTAAAAAAATTAATATGGAAAATCATGCGCCGGCAAAGTTTGAACAAGAAATAACCATTCAGACAATCATTAGCGAACTTAAAAGAGCTTCGATGGTCTTCAAACAGAGTATTTATTTTGAAGATCGCTTGTTAGTCTCTGCTGAGGTTCAGGTTGCTTGTGTCAATTTACTCAAAATGAAGCCTTGTGCTATTCCATCTTTACTTTATAAGGAATGTTTACGTGTCAACTGATCTCACGTTTATCGGTTTATTTCTAGAAGCTAGTGTCGTTGTCCAATTAGTTATGTTAGTTCTAATGGGAGCGTCAGTTATTTCCTGGGCGTTTATTTTTCAGCGTACTCGCGCGTTGAAGTTTGCCCAACAAACGCTGCAAGAATTTGAAGATAAGTTCTGGTCTGGTACTGATTTAAATCAATTATATCAAGAGCTTTCATCGCAAAATCACATATCAGGCGTGCATAGTATTTTTGTGTCTGGTTTTCGCGAATTTGTGCGTTTACGCAAAGCAAGTGCTCAAGGCGATATGGTTGTAGAGGGGGCTGCACGCTCTATGCGAGTAGCATTATCTCGCGAAGTTGATGAACTCGAATCACGTTTATCATTTTTAGCCACAGTAGGTTCCATTTCACCCTACATCGGTTTATTCGGAACTGTTTGGGGTATTATGAATGCATTTATTGCCCTGGGTCAGGTGCAACAAGCTACTTTAGCGATGGTCGCTCCAGGTATCGCTGAAGCGCTAATTGCGACGGCTATCGGTCTTTTTGCTGCTATTCCTGCTGTTATTGCATTTAACAAGTTTAGTAACCAAGTCGAAAAAATCGAAAATGGGTATGTAAACTTTATGGAAGAGTTTTCAGCCATACTACAACGTCAGTCGGTAGCGAGTGCATAATTATGTATCAACGTAAAAAGCGTCGACCTGTTTCCGATATCAATGTTGTCCCTTACATTGATGTTATGTTGGTGCTGTTAATTATTTTTATGGTGACCGCCCCTTTGGTAACCCAAGGGGTTAAAGTGGATTTACCAGATGCAAATGCAGAGCCTGTTGAGCAAGAAGAAATTCCACCATTGATAGCGTCCATGGATGCTCAAGGTCAATACTACTTAAATGTAGGAAACAACCCTAAAACGCCATTAACTATTCCTGACTTTTTAGCTTTAGTGGAACTAGAGATACAAAATCAACCTAAAAAGCCTGTTGTGATAAAAGCAGATGGGTCGGTCGCGTATGACAAAATAGTGCAGATGATGGTAACCTTACAAAAAGCAGGGGTGCCTTCAGTTGGTCTAATGACTGAGCCAGAGCAATAAATGGATAAACAGCGCGTTATTGATGCACTTAAATCTTCTTATGGTATCTCGATATTATTGCATATCGGGATTCTGTTGTTTTTGGTACTGAGCGTGAGTTTTGCCGCTAAAACACCGGCTGTTACACCAGAGGCAAGCTCTATGCCTGAGATTGTAAAGGCAACGTTTATTGATCCGGCTGTAACTCAAGCAAAGTACGATAAAGAACAAGCTCAAAAACGCGCCGCCGAACAACAACGTCAAAAGCGTTTAAAACGAGAGAAGGCCGCTCGGGCGAAACGTGATGCCGAGCGCAAACGCAAAGCGCTGGCAAAACAAGCTGCTGAGAAAAAGAAAAAAGCTGAGGCGAAAAAACAACGAGAATTAGAACGTAAAGCTGCGGCGGCTTTAGCCGAGAAAAAAGCAGCAGAAGTTCAAGAACAAAAGCGTAAACAAGCAGAAGCGGCAAGGCAGAAACGCCTTGCAGAAGAACAAAAGCAGTTGGAAGAAGCATTACGCCAAGAGCAAGCAGAAATTGCTGCAGCACAAAGAGCACGTGTTGTTTCAGAAAAACAACGCTATTCTGCATTAATAAAAGCCACGATCCAGCGTAATTTAATTGTTAATGATGCGTTTAAAGGTAAGAAGTGCCTGCTTAATATTCGTCTCGGTATTGGTGGAGTAGTCCTTAAAGTCAACCAATTATCAGGTAATGATGCATTATGTCGAGCAGCGATTAATGCAGTTTATAAACCTACGAATTTGCCGGTATCACGTGATCCGGCGGTTTTTGCAGAATTAAGAAATATCAACTTAACGGTAGAGCAATGAAGAAAATTATTTTATTAGTGGCCACGTGGTGTGTCATGTTTTCGGCAACAGCGCAGCTGAATATAGTTATAACAGAGGGAGTTGATAATGCGACGCCGATAGCGATTGTCCCTTTCAAATGGGAAGGTGAGGGTTTTTTCCCTGGTGAACTGAGCGAGGTAATTAATAACGATTTGCGTCGTAGTGGTCGCTTCAACCCTATTAGTATGGCTCGTATGCCACAGTTCCCAAGTGATGTGAATGCCGTTAACCATCAGGCTTGGGTTGATAAAGGGATTAACACGATTGTTGTAGGAAGTATTAAAGAGCTTTCTGCAGATAAATATAAGATTGATTATGCTGTTGTCGATACTCTCAAAGGTGCACAACTAGCAGGTGATGCTCAGGTGTTAAAAGATGGGCAACTAGTTTCGGCCAAAGCACATATTATCGTGGCACGTTCTTTAACAATTTCAGGGAAACAATATCGTCAATTTGCCCATCGTATATCAGATGTAATTTATGAAGCATTAACTGGACAAAAAGGGGCCTTTTTGACACGCATTGCTTACGTTGTTGTAAAAGACATAAAAAAGCATCCATTACCGTATCAATTAATTATTGCTGACTACGACGGTGAGAATGAAACTCGCTTATTGTCATCGCCTGAGCCATTGATGTCACCTTCATGGTCACCAGATGGCGATAAATTAGCGTATGTGAGCTTTGAAAATGGCCGTTCACAGATTTTCATTCAAGACATATACACCATGAATCGAGTGAAATTAACTGATTTTAAAGGTATCAATGGTGCGCCAAGATTCTCTCCTGATGGTAAAAAATTAGCTATGGTATTGTCCAAAGACGGTAATCCGGAAATTTATGTGATTGATATTGCTACAAGAGTGTTATCTAGAATTACCCGTCATCGAGCAATTGATACGGAACCATCTTGGGCGCCAAATGGTAAAGAATTAATTTTTAGTTCGGACAGGGGTGGTAAACCTCAAATTTATAGAGTAAATTTAGATACTAAACGGGTCAAAAGATTAACGTTCGAAGGGGATATGAACCTCGGTGGGACGATTTCACCCGACGGTACTGAGCTTGTGTTAGTAAATCGTACCAACGGTAACTATCACATTGCCAGACAAAATTTGACTGATGGAGCGATGCAAGTTCTGACTAAAACCTATTTGGATGAGTCACCGAGTATTGCCCCCAATGGCAGTATGATTATATACAGTACATTGCATGAAGGAACTCAAGTGCTTTCACTGGTTTCGTTAGATGGTCGATTCAAGGCTAGACTACCAGCTGTAGAGGGACAAATAAAAGCCCCAAGCTGGTCGCCGTTTTTAATGTAAAAAAATACATAATTTAAACAACAAGGATATTTATGAAAACTTCTACTTCTTTACGTGCGTTATTTATTGCAGTTCCAGTTATGACAATGATGGCGTGTTCTTCAGGTCCTTCAGAAGAAGAGCTAGCTGCAGAACGTAACCGTATTGCTGCGGAGCAAGCTGAAGCACAAAAAGCTGCTGAGCAAGCTAATGCACAACGTGTGCAAGCAGAAGCTGCACAACGCCTAGCGCAAGCAGAAGAAATGGTGCAACAAGAGCGTGCAGCATTAGAAGCAGAACAAACGGTTTACTTCGACTTTGATCGTTCATCTATCAAAGCTGATTTCTATGCAGTATTAGACAAACATGCCGCATTCTTAGTGAAAAACGCACAACAAACAGTCGTTATCCAAGGTCACACTGATAGCCGTGGTACACCAGAGTACAACATTGCTTTAGGTGAGCGTCGAGCTCAAGCTGTTGAAACTTATTTGTTAAATGCTGGTGTTTCTGCATCGCAAATTTCAGTGGTTTCTTTTGGTGAAGAAAAACCTGCAGTAACTGGTGCTTCTGAATACGCAATGGCACAGAATCGTCGCGCAGTAGTTATTTACTAAGTTTCATAAACGTATTTAAAACTTAGCTTTAAGAGAGTAACAATGCAAAAGAAAACGTTGTTAAGTGCCATGGTCGGTGCGAGTTTATTAACAATGAGTGGGAGCCTGTTTGCCCAGGCTCCAGTAATCAATCTCAGTGATAATGAACTAGCAACTAAAGTGGCGAATCTAGAACGTGTCGTGCAGTCGAGAACACGTAGCCAACAACGTTTCCAAGAGCAAATTAATGATTTGCAAACGGAACTTAGTGGTATACGCGGAAAGATTGAAGAACAAAACTTTCAGATTGAGAAAATTCTGCAACGTCAACGAGAGTTATTACTCGCTTTTGATATACAATCGCAACAGCTGCAAGAAGCCACAAGTAAGTCGAGTAATGATATTGGAGCAGATTCTTTAGTATCTGGTCAATCAGCTAATTCAAGTGCAGCCACACAACAGATAAATGTTAGTACGCTTACGCCCAAAAGTGGCAGTGTACAAACTGAAGCTGAAGCGTACAGGGCTGCGGTTGATCTTATTTTGAAACAACGTGATACAAAAGCCGCTATACCTAAGTTAGAGGCCTTTGCTGCAGAGTTTCCTGATTCAACGTTCAAGCCAAATGCTCATTATTGGTTAGGGCAGATTCACTACAATAATCGTACATGGCCTAAAGCTAAAGAGCAGTTTGGTATTTTAGTTTCTCAATATCCGGATTCTAATAAAACCGCTGATGCAACATTAAAGTTAGGCATTACAGAAAAGAACTTGGGTAATACGACCGCTGCTCGAAATTTATTCTCTAAAGTGGTAAGTGTTTATGCAAATTCTACATCTGCAAAATTAGCGCAAGAGCAGTTAAATCTACTGCAATAGACACGTTTAAAAGAAAAAATATTACGCAGGAGTACTTTGCTAAAAGCAGGTGCTCCTTTTTATTGTTCAAAAAACATTCTCAGCTGATTTTTGTCATTGAGGAAGCGGTTTTTGAACTGAGAAATATGTTCTAAATTTGCACTTTTTGTATACGAAAACAACGCTTTTAAGTTTTTTAATATATTTTAGTAAAAGGGCTTGCTTATCGCTCTAGATTGAGTATTATATGCGCCCGTTGCATAGCAACAGTGAAGAAAGGGTCGTTAGCTCAGTTGGTAGAGCAGTTGACTTTTAATCAATTGGTCGCTGGTTCGAATCCAGCACGACCCACCACTTTCTTATTCTTCCTTTGATGGGTCGTTAGCTCAGTTGGTAGAGCAGTTGACTTTTAATCAATTGGTCGCTGGTTCGAATCCAGCACGACCCACCATCAAGGAACTTCTTCTTAAATATTCCCCTTCTATTTATAGTTACCAGAGCTAGTAGTATC
>Ga0209955_1000006_pt1 | contig 144202 bp, 119 predicted proteins | sample SalPonA_A_H2O_MG_FD_185716 | JGI IMG/M metagenome (GOLD analysis project Ga0209955, IMG submission 185716) | Water microbial communities from South San Francisco under conditions of wetland restoration - Salt Pond MetaG R2A_A_H2O_MG (SPAdes)... | ecosystem: Environmental > Aquatic > Non-marine... | reverse complement strand
TTCCGCCTTAATTGCGGGGGGAGTATGCGCATTCCTCATTATCTATGGTGTGCGCCAATACCGCTTAGATCCTTTGCAAATTACGATTTTTCTTCCGGCCATATACGTGTTGTTTGCTGTGGTATCCTCCACACCGACCCAAAGTATTATTGAAGAAATTTTTTTTGGCATGCCGATTTTGATGTTGGTGGGGATCAGTCAAATGCAGGATTGGTCACTTGTACGTAAAACAAAGGTTGCAATAGGGGTATGGTTGTTCCACGGTTTTTATGATTATCACCACCATTGGTTGGTTATCAATGATGGTGTCCCAAGTTGGTATGCGAGTTTTTGTTTGCTAGTAGATATGTTGGTTGCTTTATATCTATTCACCTCTTACCAGCAAACAAAGGAAGCTTAAGGGTAGATTGCAGCCAATGCTTCATCTACATTTCGGTAGCTAAAAGTAAATCCAGCTGCTTCTAATTTTTTAGGTACAACAAACTGACCAAAGAGCAAGAGGTCCGCACCTTCTCCTAACAACAAACGCATACTAATTTTGGGAACGGTAAAAATACAGGGGCGGTGTAAGGTTTTAGCAAGTGATTGACTAAACTTTTTATTGGTAACTGGATTAGGCGCAGTAAAATTAAAAGCACCATTGGTATCTTTGGTATTGAGTAAGAAGATTAATCCCGCAACCATATCATCTATGTGGATCCAAGAAAAACCTTGCTCACCGCTACTAACAGGACCACCAAGGCCAAGCTTAAAAGGTAGATACATCTTACTCAACGCACCACCATCTCCGCTGAGAACTACCCCCGTTCTTACTACACAAACACGCGTATGAGTAGAACTTGCATTTAGCGCTAATTGCTCCCATTCAGCACACAACGTACTAGAGAACTCTTCGTGTATGTCAGTAAAAGATTCTGTGACCATCCCTGCATCTTGCCGACCATAGTAACCAATGGCTGAACCACTGATAAACGTATCCGGCTTAGTTTGTGCAGAGTCAATTAATGCGACTAATTTTTCGGTAATGGCCAGTCTACTTTGTGTAATTCGAGTCTTTTGCTTTACAGTCCAGCGTTTATCAGCAATTGGTTCACCAGCAAGATTTATAATTGCAGCAAATTGCTCAACACTATTTAACTCATTAAGGGTTAGCGCTTGGACTTTACCTTGATTAGCAGCATCACCAAATAAAGCGAAGACATTTTTAGGTGTGCGAGAGACAACTGTAATAGTATGTTCTTGCTTTAATAATGCTGGGATCAAAGCGCGACCAATTAACCCTGTTCCACCAGTCACCAAAATATGCATTTTAGTCTTCCTTACTACAAGCAATACTCAATGAAACCGAGTCTGAGAAACGTAAGGCATAGGGCTTATCAACCTCTACTTCAGCCCATTTCACCCAAGGGTGCTCTGCACATAAAGCAAGAATGTCTCCAGTAAGTTTTTCGAGTAATAAAAAGCGATTATTCTCAACTAAGCGAATAATCGCTTTGGTAACTGTTTTGTAATTTAGGGCGTTGTCTACGGCATCAGTATCGGCTGCTCTCGTGGCGTCATATTTAATGACTGCATTGATTACGACATCTTGCTTATTTTTAATTTCATCGTCGTTGAAACCAATATAAGTACGCAAACGTAAATTCTTTATTCGGATGGTCGCATCATGTAATATCATTGGTATTATGGTCCTCTCGATGTCATAGACATCTATCTAATTTGCTGGAAAAAATAATATGGAAATAAAGTCTTCAACTGCTCGCATTATGGTTGTTAGCGCAGCTGTAATTATCGTTTTAGCCGGTATAAAATTAGCCAGTGCGATAATGGTGCCTTTTTTACTCTCCATTTTTATTGCAATTGCATGTAGTCCATTAATCAACTTTGCGCAGCGCTATCAAGTGCCACGCTGGGCATCTGTTACCTTAGTTATACTGTTAATAATCGTTTTTGGTTTTATGTTAGCTGGATTAGTTGGACAATCTCTAGGTGAGTTTAAACGCAATCTCCCATTGTATGAGCAACAACTAAGTACTCAGTTTGTCTGGGTTATTGATCAATTACAACGATTTAATATTTATATTGATAAAAGCCTAGTGCAGTCTTATATCGACCCTGGCGTGGTTATGTCCATCGCAACTAACTTTTTAAGTGGGTTAGGAGGAGTACTTTCGAACGTATTTTTGATTCTTTTAACTGTTATTTTTATGTTGTTTGAGGCTGAAAGTATGCCTAAACGTATTCATATTGCTTTGCGTGACCCGGGCATGAAACTCTTACACATTGACCGTTTTTTAAAATCAGTCAATGATTATTTGGGGATAAAGACTTTAGTGAGTTTAATGACGGGGTGTTTAATCGGCGTGTGGTTATGGATTTTAGGCGTTGACCACGTGATGTTATGGGCAGTACTTGCTTTTCTACTTAACTTCATTCCTAATATTGGATCCATCATCGCTGCTATTCCCGCTGTGTGTATCGCTTTTGTAGAGCTCGGTTTGGGTGTGGCGGGTCTCACAGCATTGGGTTTTGTTGCGGTAAATACGGTGATGGGAAATGTGGTTGAACCACGCTTTTTAGGGCGTGGTTTAGGTTTGTCAACCTTGGTTGTTTTTTTATCGTTGATATTTTGGGGGTGGTTGCTAGGTACGGTAGGTATGTTACTTTCGGTACCATTGACGATGATTGTCAAAATAGCCATGGAGTCTAGAGAAGAAACTCGTTGGTTGGCCGTTCTTCTGTCAGGTGATGATGAAATCACGATATCCGATAACCTTATCGAAGAAGATACACAACAAAACGACGTTGATTTTAATGAGAAGTAAACGTAACAGCGACTTTCGCACCGCCTAAGTTACTCTCTGTAATTTGTAATTTAGCATGATATAAATCGCTTATATCACTGACCATGGCCATCCCGATCCCCTGACCTGATGTGTATGTATCTAGGCGTTGTCCACGTTCTAGAATGTTTTTACGTTGTGCAGTGGGGATCCCTGCACCATCATCATGAATCGCAATAGTCGAACGTTTATTTTCATGTTCTATGTGCACTTTCACACGAGTATGTGCTGCTTTAGCCGCATTATCAATAATATTGCCAAATAGCTCATACGCATCTGTCTGTTCAATTGGTAGTTTTAGTTCAGTATTAACGTGGTTTTGTTCAGAGTTTATAGACCAAGAAAAAGTAATGTGAGGATAAATTTTCTCAAGACTATTTATGGTTTTGGACAAAATGGGGAGAATGTCTATTTGTTCGACCCATACATTTTGTTGCAAAGCAGGGCGCTTGAGTTGACGTTGAATAATCTCCTGTATAGTTTGGATCTCTTGTTGGAGTTCAACGCTTAGATTGGGTTGGTTTTGCATAACGCTCAATGGTGTTTTTAAGCTGTGTGCGAGATCTTGTCCTAAATTTTGTAAGCGTTTCTTTTGAAAATCTTCGTTTTCCAACAAACTATTAATACTGTGTTTTGCTTGGTCAAGCTCTTTCGGATAGTGTCCTGTGAGTGCTCTTTTTTTACCTTGTTCAGCTTCTTGTAATTGGCTTATAAGATGTTGCAAAGGTTTGACCACCGAAAGTAGACTAACAAGTAATAAAAGTGCAACAACCCCCGTTAAAAGTGCCCCGTATTGCCATAAAGACCGGGTAAATACAGCATGTTCAGCAGCGACGTCGCGCATATGATTCACTATACTAAATTGAATGGGAATGTATTGATTTTCAGAAGTGAATTCAGCCGTAAAAGTATAGAGAAATAAGGATTTTTTTTGATTAACAACAAAGCGGCCTTCACCTACTGATGCCACAGGTAGTGAACGACTAGAGATGGGCTCTAACGTTGACGCAGATTGCCAGATTAGGGAATCATTGAGTTTGATGTATCCCTGATAACCTGATTGTGGAATGTTAAGTCGTTCATCATATACTTCTACAGGCATATCGATTCTGTTGTTGTTAATCTCAAATGCAGATAACAGCACATAACTCATCATTGCTAGTTCAGTTTCTTTCGATTTTAATAAACTAGCATAGTGAGCAGAACTCACAGACCACACCAAGGCCGGTAATACCAAACATGCTAAACTTAGAATACTAATGAAGGTTCTAGCAGTCAGGCTTAGTTTTTTGAGTGAACTAAAGATAACTTATATCCTCTTCCACGAAGGGTTTCAATCGGTTTAAGAGTGTTGTCAGGATCGATTTTTTTACGTAAGCGACCAACAAATACTTCGATTACATTACTGTCTAAATCAAAATCTTGGTCGTAAATATGCTCGGTTAATTCTGTTTTGGAAATAACTTTATTAGGATTTAATAATAAATATTCTAACACTTTGTATTCATAAGCGGTAAGGTCGAGTTCTTCTTCATGCAAAAATACTAATTGTTTCGTTAAATCCAGTTGAATTGGACCAGCCTTAATCAATGATGAAGCGTGTCCAGCACAGCGTCTTATTAGTGCTTTGATGCGCGCTAGTAATTCTTCCAAATGAAATGGTTTGGTGAGGTAATCATCTGCACCAGCGTCTAGCCCTAGGACTTTTTGTTCCCAGTTATCTCTGGCTGTCAATATAAGGATAGGGACGGTGATATTTTTCTTTCTCGCATATTTGATGACGTCAATCCCTTCGATTTTAGGGAGACCAAGATCCATTATCACGGCATCATAACCATACTCGGACAATAAGAACTGCGCTCTTTCACCATCGTCTGCCAAATCAACACTAAAGCCATGTTCTTGAAAGTAGGTATCTAATTGGATGAGAAGCTTAGGATTATCTTCTGTGATTAAAATCCTCACTGTTTTGGTACCTTTTGCTGCGTGACGTTAGAGTTTTTTTTAATCGAAGTTTGATTCTCTTTGTTTGGTGTTTGTGACGTGTTATTGATTGGCTTTGGCATATGCGGGGTATATAAAACCGGACCGTCTAAGTCAGAACCTTGATTATAAGTTGTTGTCAGGGGTATTTGAGTGGGTGAAGATGATATTTGTCGTTGGATAGTGATATCTTTGATACGACCATTTGGAGTCAATATTTTAAAACGAAATGCGCTTGGTAATTTATCCATTTTTAAGATCCGGCCACTTTGGAGTTGTTGAGCCGCTTGGATCGCTTTTTGTTGTTCCAAAAGAGCAGAATTGATACTCGTTTTACTAGATATCTCAATCAGCATTGCCTGAACTGACATAGAAGACAAACAAAATAATCCAAGTATCATGGCAATTTTGCGAGAAAGATAACAAGACATGTTTAAGAACACCTGAGTTATAAAGGTACACCTTAATATTAGCAAAAATAAAATGAATTCACTCTGAATTATTTTTTTACAAATTAAGTAATAAGAGCACTAAAAAATAATGTACCAACTTTGTCAAGCATCTTATTATCAATGTTCAACTAACTAGGATGTCTATGAAACGTTTCGTATTACCTGCCATTTTTTGTACTCTATTTTTAACTGCATGTGCCTCTACAACGGCTGATATGTCTATTCTTGAACAGTGGCAAAAGGGGATGTATGCATTTAAAACTGAATTAAAGCAAAGTGATAGAGTCCATTCTGGTGTTTTGAGTAACGGCTTACGCTACCACTTTGTAGAAAATAAGACACCCCAAAACGAAATTATTATGCGCATGCATGTCGGTGTAGGCAGTATTTATGAGAAAGAGAACGAGCAAGGGCTAGCGCATCTACTCGAACACATGGCGTTTAATGGTTCTAAAAACGTCCCTGAGGGTGAAATGATCGCAATTTTGGAACGTGCTGGTCTGGCTTTTGGCGCAGATACCAATGCGAGTACTAGTTTTGATGAGACAATTTACAAATTAAACCTTCCCCGAAATGATGCTGAAGTAGTCGATACAGCCTTATTCTTATTACGTGAAACCGCTTCTAACCTCCTCATAGAACCTTATGCATTGGCCAAAGAAATTCCCGTTGTGACAGCAGAATTCGAAGCGCGCAATAACATATACGCAAAAGCATTTAAGTCTGCCTTTGCTGCATGGACTGAAGGATTAATTTATCCTGAACGGTTTGCAATAGGTAAAATTCCTGTTATCGAAGCGATGCAGGCACAGCTTTTGCGCGACTTTTACAATAAGCATTATAGGCCTGACAATACCCAGATTATTATTGTAGGGGATTTTGTAAAAAGTGACATGTTGGTAGCCTTGGAAACACATTTTGCAGATTGGGAAAATGTGCAAGAACCTGTTTCTGTAGATGTAGGAACTTTAACTACCCGCATAGAGCCTAAAGTCAACATCTTCACTGGCGCAGGATTACCCACACAGATTTCGTTGAATTTCACTACGCCTTGGACAAAACAAGAAGATACCATAGAAACTCGTAGGGCAAATACCATTGTACAGTTGGCAAATGGCATTTTAAACTACCGATTAAGTTCTTTAGTACTGGCGGGTAATGCGCCTTTTGAGGGGGCTGGAGCAGGGCATTCTGTGCAATTTTCTGCCGTTGAGTTATCTCAGTTAGTGGCACAAACTAGCATAGAAAACTGGTCTAATAGTTTAGCAGTTTTAGTCAACGAAGTAGAAAAAATTAAACGTTTTGGTGTGACTGATGCTGAGCTTATTCGTCAAGTAAGCGCGGTAAGAAACGCTTTGTTTACCAGTGCAGCAGAAAAAGACACTATCCAAAGTGGGGCGATTGCAAATGCACTCTTAGGCTATATTAAGACTGGTGGTTATGTTACAGAGCCCGACTTAGAGTTTGCATTATTCTCTGAAATGATGGAGACATTCTCTACCGCTGAAGTCAACGCAGTCATTAAAGCACAATTCGAAAGAACCATGCCGCTCATCCATATTCAAAGCGATATTAATTTTACTGTTGATAAGGCGGAGGTCATCAATGTTTATAAGTCTGCCTTACAAGAAAGAGTAATGCAAAATGTTGCTGAAGTTAAAAATGAGTTTGCCTATACCAACTTCGGACAATCTGGAGCGGTCACAGAGCAAAAATATTATGAAATAGATGATATACATCAGTATACATTTGCCAATGGGGTACGTTTATTACACAAACCAAGCACCCTTACTGCAGGAGAGGTATTAATTAACCTACATTATGGTCCAGGGACTAAAGCGTTTCCACACGATTTACCTGGTCTAAAAGAACTCTATAATTTTTATTATGTTGCTGGTTTAGGTAAGCATGATATAAACGAATTGCGCGGTATTTTGTCTGATAAAGATGTATCTTTGAATTTCTATTCTCGTTTTAATGGTTTAGGTGGGGTTTTTTCGACCAGTGCTGAACGTATTGATATTCAATTACAATTGATCACCGCTTTTATTACGGATCCTAGTTTAAATCCAGATTTATTAAACTTATACCGCAAGAATATTGAGCAAAGTGAAAAAGAACGAAAAACCACTTTGCAGGCGGTTAAAAACTATGAGCTAACCAATCAATTGTATGGTAATGACTACCGTATCGGTGCGCCTCCGACAGAAGCTTTGTTAGCTCGTGACTTCAGCGATATTGCTGCTTTATTGCAACAAGCACTTCAAGGCCATCCATTTACGGTGACTGTGGTGGGTGATATTGAACCAACAGTACTTAAAGAAGCTGTTGCAAAAACGTTTGGGGCACTTGATATTTTGGCTCCTACACCAAAACGAGAGTGGGTTGATGATTTTACGCTAATTGCGCCACAGACATTTACTCTTGAACATGCAGGTAATCCAGAAAATGCAGCTGTGCTGCGCCGATTTAAAACCGTTGATAGAAGTGACATTAAACGCTCTGCTACGTTGAATGTACTAGCCGATGTGTTACGCCTAAAGGTCCAATCTAAAATTCGAGAGGAACTCGGTGCTGCCTATTCTCCTACAGTAGTCAATAACCAGTCGCGTGATATTAAAAATGATGGGTTTATCGGTTTTGATACCTTAACATCACCAAGTCAGATACCTGATGTTCAGCAAGCATATACTGATATTATTAATGAGGTGAAAGCCGAAGGAGGGATCACTGAAGATGAACTCCAACGCGTATTAAAACCGATACTTGCGAATTTAAAAAATAGCGAAGAGCGCAATGGCTTTTGGCTGTATCGGGTAGACAGACTGCATCGTGAATCCAATACCATGGATGAATGGCGTAATTTACCAGAGTTGTATCAGTCAATTACGGTTGCTGATTTGCGCAATAGTGCACTGACCTACTTAGTGCCTGAAAATCAGATTAATGGTTTGATTATACCAAAGGCCAACGCAGTTAATGAATAGAAGTGAATAAAAAAGCTGATGTGTATTTAAATCTTTATAGCAATACATTGTTTTTGTGGGCTATGCCTTTAATGTCTCTTGCATGAACACGTGACTTACAGTAAATTCACTATCGTTATTTTGATAAGGATTTAAGTATGGATCAAGCCAGCGCTAGAAAGAATATCAACGCCATTATTCAAGCCATTCGGGTCGAAGAAAAACGTCTTCGTGAACAATATTCTTTCCTTGTTCATCAAAACGCGATTGGTATGTTAATTATGTTGGTTTGCCTATTCGGGATGGTTGGTCTAGGTAGTCTTTATTACTTTTCTATCATTCCGGCTTGGGCAGCCGTGCTATTAATTGCGATGGTTGCTTCCATTTCTCATGAATTAGAGCATGACTTAATTCATAATTTGTATTTTAGAAAATCCCCAAAAACACAAAATTTTATGATGTTAATGGTCTGGTTAATGCGTCCAAATACGATTAATCCTTGGTATCGCCGAAAAATTCATTTACATCACCATATTGTGTCAGGTACCGAGCAAGATCTTGAAGAACGCCTGGTTGGCAATGGTATCAAAAACCCATTCCTACGTTTTTTAGTCATTATTGACGGTCTTTTGGGTTTGTTAATTAACAGAAAACGTTTCTCACAAGAGATCAAAGATTTTAGTTTTTCCAAAGTATTTAATGCTGGTTTCCCAATCACGACACTGTATTTTATAGTGCTATACAGCACCTTGGGCTATCACTTAATATCTTTATTTATGCCGTTGGCAAGTTATTTACCTGCTTGGGGGCTAGACGTAGTGAGTGTGTTTGAGTTCTTTATGGTGACGCTGATTTTACCTAATATGGTACGTTCAACATCACTGAACTTCGTAACCTCTTGCATGCATTACTATGGTGGCGTAGAGAATCTCAAACAACAAACACATGTGATTACGAGTCGTTTATTCACGCCATTTCATTTGTTTTGTTTTAACTTTGGCAAGACGCATACGATTCACCACTTTGTACCTAATCAGCCTTTTTACTTGCGCCAAGCAATAAGTCGTAAGGTCAATGAAGTTATGCGTAAACAAGGTGTGCGTTTCAATGATTTTGCCAGTATCAAAAACGCTAACTTTTATTCTGAACAAGCTTAGTAAGACAATCTTTGGGTAAAGGTTGTATAGGCGTAAAGTCTCTGTGGGCAATCCATTCTGGTCGATTAAATTCTGTAATGTGATTGCTCGTTTCACACAGAGATAAATATACAATGGTTCTATCTAGTGGGGAAATGTTAGGTGGGCTAGCATGGACCAATAGAGATGAGAATACAATCATACTGCCTGCTTTCCCTGTAGGAGCAATACATCCGCCAGCTTTAGCCAGTGCAGTAACCGTTTCACGAGTACATTCCCATAATGGGTAGCCTGTGGTTTCGATGTCATACTCTGCATCTACGACACCGTGTTTATGACTGCCTGGTAAGAATATTAACGGTCCATTAGCCGCGGTCACATCATCTAAAAAGACACCGATATTCATTGCCCTTGGGCTTGGCATACCGTCTTGTCTATGCCATGTGCCATAGTCTTGATGCCATTGCCAAACACTGCCATCGAAGGGGGCTTTTGCATTCACTTTATATTGGTGCATATAAACGTCACCATCAAGTAATTGTTGTACAGGTTCAACAAGATTAGGATGTGCACCCAGACACCTAAAACCTTCATTGTAAGTATGTGCCGCAAATGCCGTACGAGCGGTTCCATTCTTTTCACGCCACACTTCTTCACGTTCAAGTTGATAAATTTTAAGTGCTTCAGCTTTGAGGAAAGCGGCTTCCTCCGGACTAAATAAATCAGGGAAAAACAAGTAACCCTCTTTATCAAACTGGGTTAGTTGTTCAGGAGTTAGCTGCATATAAATACCTACTATTAAGCGTGATGAATTAAATTAGAACCCGTCAACTTTACCACGTAATTTCTTTTTGGTGCCATGAATGGTCTTGGCTTGCAGGCGTTTACGTTGTGAAGAGCGAGTGGGGCGTGTCGCACGACGAACTTTTTGGACAACGCCAGCGGCGCGAATGAGCCGCACGAGTCTTTCTAAAGCATCTCTTTTGTTTGCCTCTTGGGTGCGTTGATTTTGTGCTTTTAAAACAATAACACCTTCATCAGTGATCCGGGAATCTTTACTAGTTAATAAGTTGTTTTTATATAGCCAGGGTAAATTACTAGCATGGATTGGAAACTTTAAGTGAATTGCTGAGGAAACTTTATTTACATTTTGACCACCTGCACCTTGAGCGCGGATAGCCGTCATCTCGATAATTTTTGGATCAAGATAGACGCCATTGGCAATAAAAATCATGACGTCTCCTTAAACAAACAAGCACTTATGGCAGCACCTTTTTAAATGGTTTCACTTGTACATCGGCATACACACCTGCACTGATATATGGATCAACATCTGCCCACGCTTGTGCATCAGCCAAAGAAGCAAATTCCGCAATAATAAGCGAGCCAGTAAAACCAGCATCACCTGGTTCTTCAGAATCAATTGCAGGGTTAGGGCCGGCTGCAAACAAACGACCTTCGTCTTTCAATTCCAATAAGCGAGCAACATGGTCAGGGCGAGCCGCCATACGTTGAGCATGGGTCCCGGGTGTGTCTTGAGCAACGATTGAATACCACATAACGTTTCCTATTTTTGAGTTGCAGCCTTCATAGCTGTAACAAATTCACGTAAAGCCCCACACATTGCATCAACATCATCTAAATGTTTAGCAATAATATTTACTGTGGCAGAACCCGAGATAGCACCAGCTGCACCTGATTCTATCGCGTTTTGTACTTGGTCTGGTGTAGAAATACCAAATCCTAATAATGGCGGAGCCACTTCATACTGCATAAGTTTATCAATTAACTCACTGGCAGGCGTCTCTGCAGCTGTTTCTGCACCTGTTACTCCGGCTCTACCTAGTAAATAAGTATAACCAGATGATAACTTACCAATTGCTTGTAATGATTCTTCGGTCGCGTTTGGTGGAGCAATTAAGATCTGATCAATATGTGACGCTCGTGCTTGTTGGACAAATCTATCAGCTTCACGTAATGGAACGTCAGCGATTAAAATAGAATCAACGCCTGCAGCATGTGCATCGGCGTAAAATTGCTCAACACCTCGGGCTAGCACTAAATTGCTATACAACAATAAACCAATTGGGATATGTGGATTATCTTTACGGATGGTAGCGATAATATCTAGGCAATCATCCGGAGATATTTTGTTGTTCAATGCACGAATACTTGCGGCTTGGATAGTAGGGCCGTCGGCAATCGGATCAGAATATGGAAAGCCTAATTCTAAAGCATCCGCACCACCATCAATGAGCGCTTGAACAATACTGAGTGAGGTTGCTTTATCAGGATCACCTAACATAACGAAAGGAACAAAAGCACCTTGGTTTTTGGCATCTAAGGCCGTGAACATATTATTATAACGACTCATTAGAAATCATCTCCTAAAAGACCGGTTACGTAAGCTAAATCTTTATCACCGCGACCAGAAAGGTTGACCACGATGATCATTTCTTCTTCTGCTTCATCAGCCATATTTAAAGCATGAGCCAATGCGTGAGATGTCTCAAGTGCCGGGATAATACCTTCTTTGGAAGCGAGTAATTTAAACGCATTTAATGCTTCTTCATCAGTAGCAGCAACATACTCAGCACGTCCAGTTTCATGTAAAAATGCATGCTGAGGGCCTACTGCTGGGTAATCTAAACCGGCAGAAACTGAATACGATTCTTCAATTTGACCATCTGAATCTTGCATGATGTAGCTAAATGCGCCATGCAATATACCTTTGGTACCTTTACAGATAGTTGCACCATGTTCTGTGGTATGTAAGCCTTTACCTGCTGGCTCAACGCCGATTAGACGTACGCTTGGATCATCAATAAAGTCGGCAAACATACCAATGGCATTTGAACCACCACCGACACAAGCAACAACAGCGTCGGGTAGGCGACCTTCTTTTTCCAGGATTTGGGCTTTGGTTTCTTCACCAATCATACGATGGAATTCACGTACAATTGTCGGAAATGGGTGTGGACCCGCAGCTGTACCTAACAGATAATGTGCTTTATCGTAGTTCGCAGACCAATCACGCATAGCTTCATTTACGGCGTCTTTCAGTGTACCAGAACCCGCATTCACAGGGATAACTTCGGCACCCATTAAGCGCATACGAAACACATTAGGTGACTGTCTTTCCACGTCTTTAGCACCCATGTATATTCGGGCTTTCAAACCAAGTAGTGCACAAGCCAATGCAGTTGCAACACCATGCTGTCCCGCGCCTGTTTCGGCAATGACTTCAGTTTTGCCCATGCGTTTGGTCAATAGTGCTTGGCCTAGTACTTGGTTAGTTTTGTGAGCACCACCGTGTAATAAATCTTCTCTTTTTAGATACAGTTTTACTTTTGGATTACTTACGATGTTTCGCGTTAGGCTCATTGCCGTAGGGCGACCCGCATAATCTTTTAACAGTGATAAAAACTCTTCTTGGAATGCAGGATCGTCTTTAGCATCGATAAATGCTTGTTCAAGCTGGTCTAATGCGGGGATCAATAATTCTGGTACATACATACCGCCAAAATCACCGAATTTACTGGATAAATTATTCATAGTATTTCTCGTTTAATAACGTCTAAGTTGCGCGAACAAAGCATCAACTTGCGTCGCGTCTTTGTGACCTGGTGCTGATTCCACACCTGAATTTACATCTAATAAATGACTGTTTGTTTGTACTGCTTGATTAATATTGTCAGGTTTTAATCCACCTGCTAAACCAATTTTAATCGATGTATCTAAGTGGTCCAGTAACTCCCATGCAAACTGTTCACCTGTACCACCTTTAGCAGTGTCGTTTTGACAATCACATAGTAACAAATCAACATCGTCGAATGAATGTTCCGGCACGGTTTCACCGATACCTAGTGCCAACCAAATTGCACAGGATACTGGTAGCTCATTGCGTAATTCAGTAATGTATTGCTGGTCTTCGTCACCGTGTAATTGTACCGCAGTTAACTGAAGTTCTTTGGCATACTCGACCACAGTCGCAATTGGACTGTCTACAAATACACCTACATAATTAAATGGTGTTGTTGTCGTAATTTCTCGTGCAGTGCCAAAACTAACACAGCGCTTTGATTTTTCCGCAAAGATTAATCCTAAATACGAAGTAGGGCGTTCGGCAAGCATACGAGCCTGTTCGACTGAGGTCACACCACAGACTTTCACATTTCCGTAAACCAGTTGGCGGCAAGCTTGACGTAAATTGGGTTGGCCCATCAATGCACTACCGACCAGAAATCCGTCGACTAGTGGCGCCAGCCGAGCAATATCAGCGCGAGTATAGATACCTGACTCCGAGATCATTAAGCCTGTGTGGCCTAATTCTTTTAACAAAGGAACAAGCCGTTCAGTTGCACCGAGATCCGTAGATAAATCACGCAGATTACGATTATTTACACCAATGATTTTTGCACCTAAACGGACTGCACGCTCAGCTTCTTCCTCATTGCTCACTTCAGTCAACACATCAAGTGCTAAGCTGTCAGCTACTTGGTGTAGGCGGGTGTACGTGGCGTCATCTAAAACTGACAACATGAGTAACACAGCATCTGCTTGGTAGTAACGAGCGAGATAAATTTGATATTCATTGACGAAGAAGTCTTTGTTTAATACCGGAATGTCTACTTTACTTGTGACATATGACAAATACTCATAGGTACCTTGAAAGTATTTTTCATCTGTAAGCACCGATAAACATGCGGCGACTTCCAAATACGCATCGAGGATTTCATCAAGATCAAACGTTGGACGAATCAACCCTTTTGATGGAGAGGCTTTTTTACACTCAAGGATATAACCTGCATTAGGTGTATCTAATGCCGTATAAAAACTTTTTGTAGAAGGAGTTAAGCTATCTTTAAACTGTTCTAAAGGTAGATTTTGTTCTTTTTCTACAAGCTCAATATGTTTATCTGCAACAATTTTTTCTAAGACATTCGCCATAAATAATATCTACTTCTTTTAAGTTATGTTGTGATTAAGCCTGAGACAGGGTAGCTGTCTGTTGTATGGTTTGCATGGGAAGGCCCTTAGCCATCGCTGCAAGTGCTAAATCAGTACCGCTTTTAAAACTGTCAGCACGTCCAGCTAAATGTAATAATGCCCCAGCATTCATCGCAATCGCAGCCATGTGTGCATCTTTGCCTTGGCCCTTAAATACGGCTTCAATGTGTGCCTTATTTTCTTCTGGCGTACCACCGACTATGTCAGCAAGAGAATACTGATTTAAGCCAAAGTCTTCCGGTTCAACTGAATATTCGGTTAATTCATTACCGTCTATTTGTACGACATGACTTGGTCCATGCAATGCAAACTCATCTAAGCCTGAACCATGCACTATCATAGCATTTTCATGCGCCATTAGTTGTAACGTATGCGCATAAGGTAGTAGTAAATCTGGGGTATAAACCCCCATGACAGAATGTGAAGGTTTAGCAGGGTTGGCTAATGGACCCAGTATATTAAAGAGCGTACGTGTTTTTAGTGTTGTACGGACATTCATCGCATGTTTCACGCCTGCGTGATATACCGGTGCAAAGAAAAAGCACAACTGACTTTCGTCTAAACAGTGCCGCGCAGTTTCTGGTGTCATGTCCAATTTTATACCAAAAGCGTTAAATAAATCGGCTGAACCTGATTTACTAGAGACACTGCGGTTACCATGTTTTGCAACAGCTAACCCACAACTCGCTGCCACAACAGCTGCTGCACTAGATATATTGATTGTGTTGTGACCATCCCCGCCAGTACCGACAATATCTGCAAAAGCATAGTCTGGTCTAGTGAATGGCGTCGCATGGTGGACCATGGCGGAGGCGGCACCGGCAATTTCAGCAGGTGTTTCACCTTTAATTTTTAAAGCCGTTAATAAAGCCGTTAGCGTAATATCGTCTAACTGACCCTGCATAACTAGACTAAATACAGCACTTACTTGTTGTTGACTCAAATCTGTTTGTTCATATAAAGCGGCTAAGACAGTATTAACAACGTGCATATCTTGTTCATTAGTTTGCATGCTCATCTCCTTGCTGCACTAAATACTCGATACTGGCTTTGAGTAAAGCGCTGCCATCATTGGTTAAAATAGATTCAGGGTGAAATTGAAAACCTAACATTTTTTGTTCTGGATGATAAACAGCCATAGGAATTTCATTTACAGACGCTAAAACTTCTAATTCGTTGGGCATATTTTCAGCCATTAAAGAGTGATAGCGAGCAACGGCCATAGGCTGTGCAAAATTGGCAAACATTTTATCATTAGAATGCGTGATATACGATGCTTTTCCATGCATGACCGACTCAGCTCTGACGATATCTCCACCACAAAACTGAACGATTGCTTGATGGCCCAAACAAATTCCCAAAACGGGAATAGCACCGGCACACATTTCTAATAATTCAAGCATACAACCTGCTTCTGAGGGGGCGCCTGGACCTGGTGATAAAAGTAACAATGTTGGGCCAGCAGCTGCTTTGGCTTGTATATCTGCATAGATGGTTTGCGCAGCCACAGTATTGCGATAAACCACCATATCAATATCCATGGTGCGCAATTCATCAACAAGGTTATAAGTAAACGAATCGACATTGTCCAACATTACGACAGATAAATAACTCATGAGTCTGCTCCATGACTGGTTTGAATGGCCGTTACCACTGCTTGGGCTTTAGCCCTAGTTTCATCTGCTTCTGATTGTGGGATTGAATCGTTAACCACACCAGCGCCTGCTTGGACATGTGCCTTTCCATGCTGGACAAATGCAGATCGGATAACGATGCACGTATCCATATCACCATCTGCATCAAGATAACCGACGGCACCGCCATAAGAACCGCGACGTTGTTGTTCAACTTCACGAATTAGTGTTGCTGCTGACACTTTTGGCGCACCGACGAGTGTCCCCATATTCATACACGCTTGGTAAGCGTGAAGCGCGTCTAGATCATTACGCAGTTCACCGACTACTCGAGAAACGAGATGCATCACATGTGAGTAACGGTCCACTTTAAGCAGTTCTTTGACATGCCTAGTACCTGGTGTAGATACGCGAGCTACGTCATTTCGGGCCAAGTCAACTAGCATAATATGTTCTGATTTCTCTTTTAAATCTTCGCGTAGATTGAGTTCAATGCGACTATCTAAATCATGGTCGATCGAACCATTGGCTCGCTTGCCGCGTGGACGAGTCCCTGCAATTGGATAGATTTCTATTTGTTTCGTTTGCGCGGTATATTTTAAGGCTGATTCTGGTGATGCACCAAATAGTTCAAAAGCTTCGTCTTTGACATAGAACATGTATGGACTTGGGTTTTGAATTTTCAATGTTGCGTACGCCAAAATAGCAGATTCACAAGGTAAAGAAAAAGTTCGTGATGGCACCACCTGAAAGATATCACCGGCTAAGATATGTTCTTTTAATGCAACTACATCGGCACAAAACTCAGCGTCATTTTTATCTGTTATGACGTCGAATGTTTGTTGAGTGCTTATAGCTGGGTGTGCATCAGCTAAGGTAGGGATATTTTGTTGTAATTGATTTAGGTAGTTTGTATGTTGCTCGAGTAAATCAGTGGTATTTTCAACGCCCGTAAAATGATTAGAAATGAGCTGAGTAGTTCCTTTTGTATGATCGATAATACAAATATCTTGGCCAAGGTAAAAAACAAAGTCAGGACAAGTATTTACGCCTTCGGGTACGTTCGGTAAGGTTTCAGCAATAGCAAGTAAATCATAAGCAAAGCAACCGCCTAAAAATACTCTAAATGGATGTTTTGACTGATCATGACAGGTGAACTTTTCTACACAGGCGCGCAGTACACTCAAAGCATTATGACTTTTTAAACGAGTATCCTCATCAGCTTGAGGGTCGGTATCAGGAAAAGCAAAAGTGATTTCTTCGGCTGTCCGTTGCTGTAAGAACGGGGCTAGAAAGTGACTCAAAGAGTGTAAAGCATTGTGACCATTGTCATTTAGTGCGCGCGCGGTAACTTGTTGGCCGTGACATTCAAAACGCACCGCTGCACTGAGTAACAACAGACTTTTTAAATGGTCTTTGCTATCTATCTCTGCAGACTCAAGTAATAGAGTGTTAGGCTTGTCAGCACACAGTTGATAATATAATGCTAGTGGGTCCGAAACGTATTCTGCTGCCGATACTTGTGTCGTAACGCCACCTATTTTATCAGCCGTACTAAGGTCGAACTCACCTTGTTGCAAATAAGAGTTGCTCACCATTTTCTCCATATTTGAATATTATTTAGACATAAAAAAAGCCCGAAAAACGGGCTTTTGGAACACATACGCGAACACTCAGCCCTAGTTGGACTGCCACCACCAATTGATTTGTGTTTGAGCAATGATGTTCATGATACATATCTCGAAAAGTAGATATAAAAGCAAAAGTAGTTTTTAAAGCTGCCAAAATCTTTATCGGAAGTTAGCGTTTAAATACTATATAATATGTATAGAAGAAACCAAATTGACGAATGTGTCAACTAAAAGTTAAAAATAATGAAAATAGATTTGCATACACATACTTATTTTTCTGATGGACATTTGTCTCCGTCGGAATTAATTATGCGTGCTCACAATCAACAAATTGATGTGTTAGCGATTACTGATCATGACACGACAGCCGGTTTATCTGAGGCAAGAGCCGCACAGGCTGAGCAAAATCGAACACTTGATATAATATCAGGTGTTGAGATAACAACACGCTGGCATGGATTTGAAATTCATATTCTCGGTTTAAATGTTGATGATACCGATGCCAATTTTCAAGAACGTTTAGCATTACAAAGTAAGACCAGAACTGAACGTGCACAAAAAATGTGCGATAAACTTGAGCGCTGTGGATATCCTGATGTTTATGATAAAGCATTAGCGAAAGTGGGGAAGGGGCAAATTACCCGAGCACATATTGCACAAGTTCTCGTAGAAGAGGGAATCGTTTCTCATTTTCAACAGGCGTTTACTCAGTATATAGGCAAAGACAAACGGGCGTATGTAAATTCGCAGTGGATTGATATTGCTACTGCGGTGCAATGGATTACTGAAGCGGGTGGTAAAGCGGTTGTTGCTCATCCCGGGCATTATGATATGAAAACCAAATGGCTTAAACGCTTACTCGCAGAATTCAAAGAAGTGGGAGGGCATGGTATGGAAGTGACCCATCCAAATATGCAGCTGACAAAAAAAACAATGCTCGCAAACTTAGCGAAAGAGTTTAGCCTAATGGCTGCGGTGGGATCAGATTTTCACTTTCCGAGTCGCTGACAGAATTAGGTAGAAACTTGGGGATTGATAGTGAGTTAGTCCCGGTATGGGAACATTGGTAGGTATTGAGTAGTGAGAACGTATTTATTCATCAACTGTAAGTAGATATTTAAAATTTAGTGGCGATTGAATACCACTCTCAGTGGCAATAAAATACTTATTATTGAGGAATAAAATGTATCCTCTGCGCAGAACCAGCTATTATAAGTACTAGACCACAGTTGTTAAGGAGTGACCCTTGAGTCAGTTTTTTTATATACACCCTGATAATCCTCAAGCGCGATTAATCAAACAAGCCGTCGACATCATAAAAAATGGCGAAGTCATTGTGTACCCAACTGATTCAGGGTACTCGATTGGTTGTCAAATGGACAATAAACAGGCTTTAGAACGCTTGTGTCAGATCCGTGACTTAGATAAAAACCATAATTTCACTTTAATGTGTAAGGACGTTTCTGAGCTATCGGATTATGCTAGGGTTGATAACATATCATTTCGCTTATTAAAAAATAATACGCCAGGCCCTTATACATTTGTGTTTAAAGCGACTAAAGAAGTACCAAAACGCTTACAAAATCCGAAGAAGAAGACAATTGGTATCAGAGTACCTGATAATGCTATTGCATTAGCGCTCCTTGAGGAGCTTGGTGAGCCTTTGATGTCGACAACGCTTATATTACCAAATGCCGATATGGCAGAATACGATCCAGATGAGATCCGCGACAAAATAGAAAAACGTGTTGGTTTAATTATACATGGGGGATTCCTCGGTGAGCAGCCTACTACTGTGGTTGATTTATCTGAAGGTGAGATAAACATTATTCGTTACGGAAGTGGTGATGCGAGTGTCTTTGAGTAAAGTCTGTAACCTATGAAGATAAGCTTACAATCAATTCGAACTGTCAAGAAATCAGGTTAATTGGAAAGTCGACTAGGTCACACAGTTTAATCATTAATTTGGAACGTTTTTCTTATAAGTCATGCTCTAAATCAATCAAGACGGACTGTTGTAATTAGTTTATAATTACAACAGTGGATCCAATTAGAGCATAAAGTTTTAATTGATACTAAAGGTTCTAAGTTAACGCTTTTAGGGTTTTCCCAAATCCTATGTATCGCTGTTTTAGATTAAACAGGATATTACACCTTTGACAACATCATTCTTAATAAGGCTGGATTCAGCCTCTGCGCAAGATGAGATATCTTCCGCACCAATATGAGCATACAAATATGTCTGAAAAGTTACAAAAAATACTCGCTAACAATGGCGTGGGTTCTCGTCGTGAATTAGAAACGTGGATCAGCGCTGGGCGCGTCTCAGTGAATGGCAAAGTTGCTGTTTTAGGTGATAGAGCCGAACCTAAAGATCAGATTCGAGTCGATGGCCACCTGTTGAGTATCAGTGCTGATAAAGCGGTATGTCGAGTATTGATGTATAATAAACCTGAGGGTGAGCTTTGTACTCGAACCGATCCTGAAGGGCGTATGACAGTGTTTGATCGTTTGCCAAATATTCATAAAGGGCGTTGGATTGCCGTTGGTCGCCTAGACTTGAATACCAGCGGGTTATTATTGTTTACAAATGACGGTGAACTAGCAAATCGTTTGATGCACCCTCGTCACGAGATAGAGCGCGAATATGCTGTGCGTGTTTTTGGTGAAGTTGAACAACCTACCTTAAACAAACTGTTAAAAGGTGTGGAATTAGATGACGGGATAGCAAAATTTACTTCTATTCATGCACGCTCTAGTCAAGAAGAAAGTATTAACTCTTGGTTTAATGTCACTTTATCAGAAGGCAGAAACCGTGAAGTACGTCGTCTTTGGGAAAGCCAAGGCGCGCAAGTATCTCGCTTGATTCGATTGCGTTATGGTCCTTTGGAATTAAAAAAACGTTTGCCACAAGGTGCTTGGATGGAGTTGGAGTTGTCTGATGTCAATGTCCTGCGTAAACAAGTACAGTTACCGGCAGAGACAGAAACAGTGGTGGGGATCCATGACAATAAGTTAGATCATGGTAAGCTTCAGCGCATGCGTAAATCGGTTAAAAAACACCAACAAAATCGAGAGAAATTTGTAAATTACAAAGAAAGTCAAGCAGAAGCAGGGATAGAAACCGCAGAGTCACCTGCAAATAAGTCAAAGCATAAACACAAAAAATCTAATAAACCTAACGATAAAGCACGCAGGAATCAGCGTGGTAATCGAGATGATGAGCCAAGAGGTTCGGGTAAGCCAGCACAGAAAAAACGTCGCTCACCAGTGAAACCGAAATCTAGAACTAGAATGTAACTAGAATACGCTAGAAATAGATGTTCAAAAAGTTACGTCATGGTGTTAGATAGAATATGAATAAAACTACAACACTAATTAACCAGAACATGTATGTGAAAATAGGTTAATTCGTTTGTGTTTACTCGCCTATTTTGTTGTATTGCAGTAACAACCTTGAGCATCAGCAATGATAACAGGGTTGGCAAACATACTGCGGTTGGCATATGCAAGTACTTCATTTACCGGGCCATTACTATTCAGACACCCTAGACCGGTGCTGTATGGCCCCAAGAAACGAAGCTGACCATTGAATATCACGGCAACTGAAGGAGTAGATGGGATAAGTTCTTTGAATTTAGTATGAACATCAAGGTTGATGGTAATTGAAGGCATACCCTGCATTTTACCTAAAGCATCTATTTTGTGCTTGTGGGATTTGGCTACCCATTCACACATACAATCACCTTGTTCAAAATGAATAATATGTGCTTTTTCTTTACCAATGTAAGGCGCAAGTAAACCGACGAATTCTAAATCATAGTTGATGTCAGAAATCTGTTCTGAAAATTTTAAATCGGGATCAAATTCTGTGAGTTGGGAGTTACCAATTTGTAGGGCAGCAAATATGGCTACAACACCCCATAAAATCAGTAATCCAATGTTCTTTGCCGACATTTCTAACTTAGAGGTGTGTTGAAGTCTTCTGAAAGCTCAAAATCACCAGTTGCGGATGTGAGTTTATTCTCAGTGAACTCAAGAATAAGCTCTTTGCGTAAATCTTTGCCAAACCCTTGCATGCCGCGCTTTATTTCATAGATGTAATACCATTTATCATCATTGAACATATCATTCACTACCGGTTTACCTAAGACAAATTCAACTTGTTCTTTAGTCATCTCGATACGTAACTTTTCAACATCCCTTTTATCCAAAAAGTTACCTTGTGGGATATCAATTCTAAATATCCAATTGCTACAAGCACTTAATGACAAGGTACTGATAAGAACAAAAATAAGAGCTAAAGATTTCATGGTATTCCTGCGCGTTTGCCTATTGGCATTATTATAGGTTGTACATTATGTCAACATAAGTACGATATTGGTTGCAGATGCTAACCTACACCCTATGACCAATCAACCTTTAATTAGTTTCAGGAGACTTTTTTCAACAAGTCTTGAGCGTTAGCAATTGCTGAATCAGTCAGTTCATCACCAGCTAATAGACGGGCCAATTCATTAACTCGACTATCTTGGGTTAACTCTCGCATGGTTGTTTCAGTAGTATCACCATCAGTAAGTTTACTGACAAATAATTGTTGATGACCTTGGGCTGCAACTTGTGGTAAATGCGTTACACAAAGTACCTGACAGTGTTTACCAAGCTGACGCAGGAGACTACCTACGATGGATGCTGTAGGTCCACTGATACCGGTATCAACTTCATCAAAGATTAGGGTAGGGACCTGATTTATATCTGAAGTAATAACTTGAATTGCTAAACCAATTCTGGATAATTCACCGCCAGATACTACATCTTCGATATTGCCCATCGGCTGGCCAGGGTTTGTCGTAACTTGAATTGAAATATCATCCTGCCCATCACCACTAAATGGGGCTGCTTCGTTAAACGTTACAGAAAAAGCTAGTTTTGCATGAGGCATGTTCATATTGGCAATGGATTTTTGAATTTGTTCGGCTAAAACTTGACCATGTTTTTGTCGAGATGCGCTTAATAAATATGCGGCATCTTTATATTTTTCAGCCAACAATGAGACTTCTTCTTGCAAATGCGCTAAAGAATCCTCATCTGATTGCAAGGAGGCCAATTCTTGACTTAGTGTTAGGTGTGTCTGGTAAAGCTGCTCCGGCGATACCGCATGCTTACGAGCTAATTCCATTGCTTGGGTATATCTAGCTTCAACTTGAGTGATGCGCAGTGGATCTATATCCAAATCATCACAATAGACTCGAAGTTCATTACTGGCCTCTTCAATATTGACAGTTGCTTCGTTCAAACAAGTAATTATAGGTGCTAAGCTGGCATCATGTTCGACAAGTTCTTGTAAATCGTGAAGTGATTTTTGAACTGTTGATAAGGCATTTCCTTGTTCGTCATCATATAAACGGTGAAAACTGAGTTGAGCGCTTTCTAACAATGTTTGTGAATGACTGAGGCGTTTATGCTCACTTTCTAGTTCTTGAAATTCATGTTCAGCTAAGGCGAACTCATCTAATTCTTGGACTTGATAAGAAAGTAATTGAGCCCGATCTTTTCGTTGTTGTTGCGCTTTAGTTAATTCAGTTAATTGTTGCTGTATTTTGTGATAATCCAAATAATGGGTTTTAACGGAATCTATTAGCTCGTCATGCTGTGCAAATGCATCCAGTAAATTGCGCTGCTCATCTGATTTTAACAAACGATGATGTGCGTGTTGTCCATGAATACTGACTAACCAACCTCCAACTTCTTTGAGTTGTGCAAGTGTAACCGTCCGACCATTAATAAATGCCTTGGAACGTCCTTCGCAAGAGATTACTCTTCTGATATGAATTTCGTCTGGTTGTTCTTCTAGCAAAAGCTCATGTTCTATCAACCATTCTTTAGCAGAGTAGCTAGCTAAATGCATAGATTGAGGTGTATTTTGACTTTTTCTATTCGTGCTTGCTGGAAGGGTGAATACAGCATTTACTTCGGCTTTACTACACCCCTTACGCACGGATGCTGCGTCTGCACGAGCACCTAAGCATAGGCTTAAACCATCAATGGCTATTGATTTACCTGCACCAGTTTCACCAGTAACAACACTTAAGCCTGATTTAAAATCTACCGTAACCGATTTAACAATGGCAAAATTAGAAATAGAAAGTGACTGCAACATAAAAAAAGCCTGTCTATACATACATTATCTGTAAATATATACAGTATTTGATTTTTGTGCAAATAATTTTAGTACAGTTTTGTACCCCAGTTCAATTTCGTCCGCAATACATTGAAATAGTCATAATTGGGTGGATGAACGATACTTAGTTTATTTGGTGATTTGCGAATAACCACTTCATCACCCGGTAATATATTGAGCGCGATATGACTATCACAACTGACTTGCAAATTATCCGAATTCACTTTGGAAACCCGTAAGGTAATCGTGCTATCGGCATCTACAACAATAGGCCTAGAGGTAAGCGTATGAGGAAACATAGGTACTAAAGTTAATGCGTCTAGAGTAGGCATAAGAATAGGCCCACCACCACTCAATGAATAAGCAGTAGAGCCAGTAGGTGTGGCAACTATTAATCCATCTGAACGTTGTGAAAACATGAACTGGTCATTGATGTACACTTCAAATTCCATCATATGCGCAACTTTACCATGATGCAAAACGACTTCATTAACAGCAACATTTGTCGACTTTAATGACTCGTGGCGGAACACATCCACTTCAAGAAGAAATCGCTGCTCCGATTTTCCTTTACCGGCAAATAAAGTGTCTAATTCGGCTTCGATGTTATCGGGTGATATATCGGTTAAAAAACCAAGATTTCCACGGTTTACGCCAACAACATCAATCTCAAACCTAGCCAATACACGAGCTGCTCCAAGCATGTTGCCGTCGCCTCCTACCACTATTGCAAGGTCAGCCTCATGTCCAATTGTTACCAATTCAGCACTCGTTAATCGCTCATCGTTCATTTCCGCATGCAGACGCGTCTCAATGAGGATTCTACAGCCTTGTTCTGCGAGATACTCTGTCAAAGCAGTTAAGCTGACATGCGTACCTTCGTGTTCAGGTTTCCCAATTAAACCAACGGTTTGATATTTCATTATGGCTTATCGCATTAGTTATAATGGCTGAATGTAGCATTTTTTTTAAATAAAAAATACTAGGGGTTAGCGTGCTGTCCATCCACCATCTAGAACCAGTGTTTGCGCAGTGATGTTCTTAGCCGCTGAGCTCATTAGAAATTCTGCTGTTTGCGCTAATTCTACTGGATCAATAAATGCCTTTTTAGGCATCGGTTCTAACATAATTTTATTGACAACATCTGCTTCAGATAGACCATGCTCAATCGCCTGTGCTGCAATTTGTTTTTCTACCAAAGGAGTCTTTACATATGCTGGGCATAGAGTATTTATTGTGACATCACAATCGCCGGTTTCTAAGGCAATAGTTTTGGCAAAACCTAATAAACCGTGTTTTGCAGCTACATATGCAGATTTGAAAGGAGATGCGACCAGAGAATGCACGGAACCAACGTTAATAATTCGACCAAAATTCTGTTCACGCATACTAGGTAAAAACTGCTGAGTAAGTAGTGCCGGTCCTACTAACATAATATTGATGAGTAACTGCCACTTTTCAGGTGGGAATTCTTCGAGTTTTGAAACGTGTTGAATACCCGCATTATTAATCAATACATCGACTTTTTGACCGTTTAATACCGAATTAATTTGTCCGATTTGTTCAATATTACCGACGTCTAACTGAACTGCCTGAGTACTAACTCCATTTTCGCTTAGAGCATTACACGCATCTTGCGCAGCAGTAAGATTAAGGTCGGCAATAATGATATGGTGCCCTTGCTGTCCAAGGTGCTGTGCCACGCCAAGGCCAATACCACTAGCCCCGCCAGTGATGAAAATCGTTTTGTTCATAGATCAAATATCCTTGTTCAATGACGGTGTTAGTGAAATTTGGTTAATATTTTCTAACATGTTGAAGACGGCTTTGACTTGGGGACCATCTTTCGTTGCATAATCTTTGGAAGTATAACCCCACCAATCCCAACATGCTTGAGGATTCATAGGCATTAACATAGAGGCTTTTGTTTGCGGATACAATACGACCAATTGATTAGTATCAGCCCAGTTATTGATCCCTGTGTCGCTGACATAGGCCAAACCGACCGCTTCTGCATTTTGATTGCAGCCATGAAAACTAATATGTAAATTACAATTTGCCCCTTGCATACAATTGTCGGGAATATATATGTAACCTGTATCTGCAAGAGTATCAGCATCCGCTCCACCTAATTGTACTTGGTCAAAAGTATATATACTTCCAATCGGCTGATCAGTAGATTGCTTAATTGTAGGATATAAATGCTTTAAAAATTCACCGGCAACATCAACTCCACATGCACCGATAAAAGGGGATTCAGAGACCGCACAATCGGTCCCATTGGCTAGCGTTGGAAAGTGATGTGCAAAAGCTTGGTTCTGGTCAAATATAATGTTGTTAGGATTGACCTTGCTTTGGTATTGTTTTTGTAAAGTCTTTGCTGCTACAGATGTCACTGTCGTATCCAGTTTTCCATGCAGTAACCATACCTTATCATTTTGTAAGTGCTTTAAGGGAGCAATCTTACCTGTGCGGGCATATTCTAGGATAGTTGTTTCTATCGTTTCTTCTGCGATATCCTGATCCGTTCGACTAACACAGGCTGAAAGTGCAGTACCAATATCTCCTTGCGCACAATAATAGGGTCCAGCCGCTAATACTGCTACCCCAGACACTCTATCACTATGCGCATAGTGAAATTGGGTAGCCATATAACCACCGGAAGAGAGTCCCGATAACGTTATTTGTTGAGTATTAATATTTAGCTGATTCGGTCTTTCATCATTACAGCCTGTTAAAGTCGTTATGAGAAACATAGGCAAAAAAATTGTTGAAGATATATAGGTGCGCTTAGATATTGGCATAGTTGCTCCTTTACTCAAGAAAGTGCTGAATTTGTTGATGATATTGTGCAATGTTACTGATCCCGTTGAGATGACCTAAAGGACCTTTTAATTCTGTAATTGCGACGTTTTTATTCATTGTTTTTAATTGTTCGTATGCGTTTTTTGCATGGTAAGGCATCAGTAAGAGATCATTATCAGCAGGTAAAAATAAAACCTGAGCCTCAATCTGCTCTAAACCGTGCTTTAGAGTACTTTGTTGTCCCGTTAAAAATAACTGACACGCTCTTACAAGATATAAAAGATGGTTTGCATCCATAGTTTGTGCTCTAGTTGCTGCCCTTTCCGTTAACCATTGAGTTACTTTATGATCAGCTAAAATACTGTTCAAAGGACCTTTTTCGAGAGGAGTATGATTTAATTGTTCGCCAATAGAGTTGATATATTCTGGATGCAAAGCAATTTGCGTAATAAACATCAACGCAGCTGTTAGGCCTTCGTCAGGTGTCTGTTTTCCGTAATAATTTCCTTGCTGCCAGTTTGGATCTATTTTTATTGGGAGTGCCCATTGTTCTAGCGCAAGTGTTGACCAAGCGTCTGAATGCACAGAGCCAATGACCGAGATCACTTTTTTTACTTTTTCTGGGTAGGCGCTTGCCCATTCAATGGCTTGCATTGAACCCATAGATGCGCCGACCACTGCATGCAGTGTTTCTATACCTAAAGCATCTAATACAGACTTTTGGCTATTCACAAAATCCCGCATTGTTAACACTGGGAAGGAGATGCCGTACGGTTGGCCAGTTTTAGGGTTAATACTCGCAGGTCCAGTTGTTATAACATTGGGGTCATGAATATTGAGGTTGGCAAGTGTATCTACACTGATAACAAAATACTTATTGGTATCAATAGCTTTACCAGGACCGATAATACTATCCCAGTATCCAACAGTCTCATCGCTAGGGTCATATTTACCCGCAGCATGAGACGTTCCAGTAAAATAGTGTGTGACGAGAATCGCATTATCTTTTTTTGAGTTTAATTCCCCATAACTTTCCCAACCAATGTTCACTTCTGGGATCACAACACCATTAAAGGTTTTGAAATGCTTAATAGTATGCTGTTGTTTTTGTGTTATGAGGGGGGATTGTGCACTCCAGGCATCGCTTAGAGTTGTATTACAAAAGCTCAACAACAAGAACGTGATAATTAGATTTATTTTTTTCAGCATCAGCGCCACCTTAGAATAAGACAAAAAGGGTTATTGCCATTACCACGCCAATCAATGGTACTACGACGGTTAGGGCTCCCATCGGTAAGTATGCATCTTTGTGAGTTTCACCGCAGATGGCTCTAATCGTAGTCACTACATAGCCGTTATGCGGAAGTGAATCCAATGCACCCGATGAAATGGATACAATTCTGTGGAGTTCCTCAGGATCGACACCTTGATCAAGATAATGAGGACCCACAAGTGGTAGCGCAATAGCTTGCCCACCCGAGGCTGACCCTGTTAGACCTGCAATTACACTCACTGCAAGTGCGGCACCAATTAACTCGTGACCAGGAAGGCTAGTCATAACAGCTACTGTATCGGTAAAGCCTTGCGTGGTTTTGGCAACTGAACCGAAACCGACTACAGCAGCGGTATTGCCAATGGCTAATAATGCGCCAGTTGTGCCTTGGTTAACGGCTTCACCTAGATTGACGAAGTACTTATAGTTAATGAGCATTAGGGTTAAAACACCACCACCTAAAGCGATAATTAATGCTAGTTGAGCGAGCTCCTCATGCAACATAAATGATAAAACCAAAACAACTAATAAAGGGATTAGGCCAGAAAAAGGGTGAGGGTAATCCCTTTCTTGTATATCGAGGTCACTTTCTCTAGCTATAAAACCTTCACCATTTGCTACCGCTTTCCCAATCATACGTTTAAGCCACCAATACCCAAATGTGGCCATAAACATAGCCACCACAAGGCTGACCTCCCAAGCGGCAAATGGCGATGTACCAAGATACTTGATAGGGATCCAATTTTGAATTTCTGGTGAGCCTGCAGAAGTCATCGTAAATGTCACTGAACCGAAAGCGAGAGTAGCAGGGATAAAACGTCTCGGTAAATTTGCATCTTTAAATAGAGAAAGAGCCATCGGATACACAGAAAAAGCTACAATAAATACACTAACGCCGCCATAGGTTAGCACTGCGCAAGCTACCACAACCGCAAACACAGCTTGTTTGTAACCTAGCTTTTGAATTATCCATTGTGCTAGCGCGTCAGCAGCGCCGGTATCTTCCATAAACTTGCCAAAAATTGCGCCTAGTAAAAACATAAAAAACCACGCGCCAATGAAGCCAGTGAAGCCACTCATATAACTGCTCACAAAATTTCCATCACCTACAAAGACAGGGATGCCATTTGTTAAACCTACAATAAGTGCGCATAAGGGAGCGGCTATAAATAAATTGACACCTCGTATGGTTAACACAATCAAAAGTACCAATCCTGCAATGAGTCCGATAAGACTTAACATAACATTTCCTCTTTTGGATTAATTAATCTGGCTTTGGCAAAGCCGAATGAGAAATAATTGTTAATGAAGTGTAACTAAGAACGTTTCAATTCCTATAGTACGATAGTGCTACAGAATTTTATTGATAAATGACTTAAGGTTTTTTTGTTAAATTTTTTTACAATTACTAGTAAGTAAGTTAACAAATATTTTTCACTGGGGATAAAAAAATGCAAAAAGTTAAACACAAAATACTCAAAAAAAATGCATGCTCGTTGGCTGTTAGCACAGCTATTGCTGTTTCTTTTTTTTCCGCTTCTGTTCAAGCTCAATCGGAAAAAGGTCTGGAGAAAATAGAGGTTACTGCTCGTAAAACGGTTGAGTCGTTACAAGAAGTACCTATTTCTATTACTTCTTTAGGCGAGCAAGAACTCACGGAAAAAGGGATATCAGTGATTACCGAAATCCAACAGTTTTCGCCAAACACTACCTTACAAAATAGTCGAGGCACTAACTCTACCTTAACTGCATTTATTCGTGGGGTGGGGCAACAGGATCCTCTTTGGGGTTATGAGCCTGGAGTGGGAATATATGTTAACGATGTATATATTGCTAGACCGCAAGGAGCTGTACTTGATTTACTAGATGTTTCTCGGATTGAAGTACTAAGAGGTCCTCAAGGAACGCTATATGGTAAAAACACGATTGGTGGCGCTTTAAAATATATTACCAAAGATATGTCTGGCGATACGACTATTAATGCTAAAGCCACTATTGGTAGTTATGGGCAACAGGATATAAAAATAACGGGGCAAACTCCCTTAGTTGACAATAAATTATATTTGGGTTTTGGTTTTGCCGATTTATCACGCGATGGTTTTGGTGAATATTTGGAATCTGCTTTACCTAATCAGGATCTAGAAAATTACAACAAAGATCTTACTGCTGCCCGTTTAGATCTAGAGTTCAGACCGACAGAAAACTTATTTTTTCGTTTAAGTTGGGATAAAACAGAAGATGATTCAAACGCAAAGGGGGGGTATCGTTTATTACCGAGTTTATTAACAAATGCACCAGTACCCGATAGTGTATATGACTCTTATACTTCTTTACCCACGTTTAATAAAGTCGAATTAGAAGGCTATAGTTTGTTAGTCAAATATGACTTTAGTGAAAATATTGAATTAAAATATGTTGGTGCATCTAGAGAAGGCTATTCGCCTACCAATATCGATTTTGATAATACCGCCATAGACATTTTTGATGTACCTGCTGAATATAAAGATGAATATACAACCCATGAATTGCAAGCGAACTATACCTCAGGCGCTTACTCTTTGGTGTCAGGGTTATATCTTTATGATGGTGAGTCGTGTGGTAACTTCAATGCAATTCTTAATGTTCTAGGCAGGGCTGCATTCTCCACGCCAGGTCTAACACGGGAAGTGGTTGGTTGTAATAACTCCGATAGTTGGGCTGCCTACACGCAGGCTAATTTCAATCTAACAGATCAACTATCTATGTCAATTGGTGCCCGCTACACCAAAGAAGATAAAGAAGCATTCGTTAAAAATGGGCTTGTTTTTGATGGTTTATATCCATCCAGCGGTTGGGTCCCAGGCTATGTTCGCCCTGAAGGTGAACTCGTTCCGCAAGTGTTAGGCACTGACACAAATAATGATGGTACTTTGGATGCGCCTAAATCAGATTCTTGGTCAAGGTTTACCCCGAAAGTAAGTGTAGAATATCAAGCATCTGAGGATGTGATGTATTTTGCTTCTTATGCGCAGGGTTTTAAGTCAGGTACATTTAACCCTCGAGCCACCATTAACGAACCTTCGGTTGCGCCAGAAGTGGTAGATTCTTTTGAAATTGGTGTAAAAAGTGAATTTAATAATAATGTGCGCGCTAATGTCACATTGTTTATGTTGGATCATAAAGACCGTCAATATGTATCTGTTTTACCAGGTGAAAGCTCTACTGATTTACAACAAATTTTGGGTAACGTAGGGGAATCATCGGCAACAGGTTTAGAAGCAGAGTTAACTTATCAAGCTACCGATAACCTATCTATTGATGTTGCATTAGGTCTAATTAATGGTGATTTTGATGAGGTTATCGAAACGACACCTGAAAATGCTGTTATTGATATCTCAGATCGTTTTGATATTTCCAATACGCCTGAGCGTACTCTGAATTTAGCCGCTAATTATTTTGTTCCATCTGCACTTGGTGATTTTATTATCAGTGCGAACTATTATTACAGAAGTGATTACTCTTTGTTTGAACAAGATAACCTTTTAAATCAAGACGGTTATGGCTTAGTCAATCTTTCTGTAAATTGGGAAAGTGAAGAAGGTAATTGGTATGGTGGTTTACACTTGAAAAACATTACTGACGAAGAGTACTTAGTGGGTGGTTATCAGTTTGTTACGCCAGATCCTTCTGATCCTACTAATATTGACTTGTACACACCTGGTTTAGGTGGTGATAATACTTTGATCGGCTATTATGGCGATCCGTTTACGGCACATCTCACCGTTGGCTATCGTTTCTAAGCAGTGGATCAAAAAAGGGGCTAAGTTCAGCCCCTTTTTTCTATGCCAATAAAATGTGTACTTAGCTTATTTTTTATTCTTAGTAATCCAACGGTCTAAAGCATTTGCAAAAGCCTGCACCTCTGTTTGCGAAATAGCCGGTGGACCTCCAGTCTGGACTCCTGAAGAACGCATTGTATCCATAAAATCACGCATATTGAGTCTGCTTTTAATATTGTGCTCAGAATACATTTCGCCTCTAGGGTTTAATGCTGCAGCACCTTTTTCAATGACTTCTGCAGCCAAGGGAATATCAGCAGTAATAACCAAGTCACTTGGCTCAACTAACTTCACAATTTCATCATCGGCAATATCAAACCCTGAAGGGACTTGGCGCATATGAATATAAGGTGAGGGTGGTTTACTAATATTTTGGTTAGCTACTAGAGTTGTATGTATTTTAGTGCGCTGGGCAGCTTTGAATAAAATATTTTTTATCAAGTTAGGGCAGGCATCTGCGTCAATATATATGTGCATCTTTACGCTTTTTTAAAACTGTATAAATCTATGATACTAAATTCTAATTGGAAAGACAGAGATTGTTATAGATACTCATTTTTAATATAGTAAATTGGGTTTGTTTTATTGCACTATGGTTAAGCAAGAATATATCTTCAACTAAGTGATTTAAGGAAAAATAGCGACATGGCTAAAGTGTTAATTGCAGATGACCATCCTCTTTTTAGAGCCGCACTGACCATGGCAATTAATGAATTGTTTGCAGGTGACATTGTTGAAACAGCTTGTTTTACCAGCACCCTTAAAATGCTTGCTAGCGATGATTTTGACTTAGTGTTTTTAGATTTGAATATGCCAGGACATGAAGGTTTGAATGGCATTTTAAAAATTAGACAGGCTTTCCCTAACACCTTATGCGTGATTATATCTGCTATAGAGTCGGTATCGACAATCCGTAAAGCAATGCAACTTGGTGCTAGTGGCTTTATTCCCAAATCATCATCACTAGCAACTATCACTCAAGCCACAGAGAAAATCTTAGACGGTGATGATTGGTTACCTGAACATTTATCGCATGATGTGGATTTTGATGACGATAATGATGATTTTGCTGAGTTATTAAATACACTTACCCCAACCCAATCAATTGTCTTAGAAATGATGGCAAATGGACTATTAAATAAGCAAATAGCTTACGAATTGGGGATCAGCGAATCCACGGTAAAACAACATGCCTCTGCTGTTTTAAGAAAACTATCATTAAACAACCGAACTCAAGCTGGTGTGTTGTTCAAACGCTTTATGGAAATTTCAGACCACTCACTGTAATTGCCTATGTTTCTTGATGAACCGTTTGAGTATAAATGGTTTAATTGGCTTTGCTAGATAATACAACCCTGCATTATCTGCTATGTACTGAATGTTTTCTCGCTTATCAGCCGTTAATAAGGAACCTACCTTGACATGCTTTTTCAGTTCTGTTGATAGATTGCTCCAAATATCGATACCGTTTTGTTGTTTATCTAAATGGTAATCAATAAATATGAAATCAATATGCTGGTTTATCTTTAGATAATCTTCTAGAGACTGCGCATCCCTGCACCAATGGTACTGTACTTGCCAATGCTGAAATAATTTTGCCATCGCTTTAGCCACTATTGCATCATTTTCTAATAACACAATGTGTAATGATTGTAAGGAGGTAGTTGGCTGTTGCGGGTTGGATTGCTTAAGAACAAATACTTCGTTTTCAATTTTGCTTTTTGCTTGTTGTCTATGACTAGCTGGAATCGTAATACGAAAACGGCTGCCTTTATCTACCTTAGATTGGACTGATATCTTATACCCCAAAATACCAATGAGCTTATTAACAATAGATAAACCTAGCCCGAGACCTTTATCATCAGTATTGGTAGGTAAACGCATGAAGTCTTGAAAAATCTTGTCTAATGCATCCGCGGGTATGCCTGGTCCCGTATCATATACATCAATATAGATTTCGTTTTGCCTTTTCCTAAGGGTTACCAGTACTTTTTTATGTTTTTTTTGCTGTGCTGAAGTGTATCTAATAGCGTTAGATAATACATTCTGTATAATTCTAGTGAGTAATATGGGATCGGAATATATCGCACAATCAAGGCCCTTATAGCGTAAGTTAAGTCCAGCTTTGTCGGCCAATAAAGAAGACTCAGTGAGTAACGGTTTAATCACAGAAGGTAAATGACAGTGAGTGAACCTGGGTTTAATAATACCCGATTCTATCTTACTGACTTCCATCAGCATATTTAACAATCCTTCCGCATGATTTAAGGCAACTTTTAGATCTTCACTTAAAGGGTGAAGAGGGGTTGCTTTAGCTTTTTCTTCTAGGATAGATGCCAATAACTGGGCTGCATTAAATGGTTGCATTAAGTCATGGCCAGCAGCAGCTAAAAACTGTGTTTTTTGTTGACTTTGAACTTCAGCTTGCTTTCTCGCTTGTTCTAAGACTTCTTTTTGTTCAGAAAACTCTGCTTGTTGGACAATATGTGTGTCTTTGACATAGCGAGCGACAGAATCTAAATATGTTGGAGAGTAGGGCTGAGATATTGTGTGCAAAAGTAAATTCGTACTAGGTGTCCCCATGACTTTTATAAGTGCCTTTTGTGCCAGTGAAAACGTTTGATAATCTACATAGCCAGAATTTTCCTGTTTAAATAATGATTGATGCAATGAGCTGGGTAAAAATTTGCGGCAAAGCGTATCGAGCTCTTCATGTAAGATTAATAAAGGGGCTTTCTCTTCTTCTCGATGCAAGCTGTGGGGACGTTGCAAAACGTAAATAAACAAAAAATTACAGGAGTAAAGTACCAAGACATTGATAACGATAGACAGAGCTAGGTTTTGGCTTAGCAGGTTTTCACTCAGCGGTTCGGTGAAGTAATAATTGGCCACTAGATTGGGATACAACAATGAAAAAACACAAAAGATCCAACCGCTAACAATACTAAAAAATGGCGCTGAAATATGCATTTTCCTGAAGTAAAGTACGCCAAGTAAGCTAGGAAAAATTTGTGCAATTAGTGCCAGAGAAATAAATCCCATATTAGACAACGGGGTTTGTGTACTAAAAAGCTCAAAATAACCCCAAGCAAACATAACAATGATTACTACAGTTAAACTTCTTAAATATTGTATCGTTTTCGGCGTAAAGTTTTTACTTTGTTGTCTTGTTTTTAGGGTCAAATTTAGCCATAAAGGGGTGAATAAATGATTAGCCGTCATTAAACTCAATGTATATGTCGTGATAAGCGTCATCACAAACGCTGCGCTAAAACCACCTAAAAGAGCAACACTAGTGATGCTGATATTATTGGCATAAAAAGGTAATGCGAGGGTAAATAAATCAGTTGATATAGCAGGTTCCTGAAGCAGCATGTTACCCGCGAGCGCAATCGGTAAAATAGGTAAGCTCATCGCGATTAGGTATATAGGAAAAACCCATCGGGCATGATGGATTGCTTGTTTATCAGGTTGTTCAACAAAGGTCATGTGGAATTGACGAGGCAGGCAGAATAAAGATACTACGCCTAAGAACATATGACTCAGAAATATCCACCATTCATTAGGCTTACTCAGTGTTTCATATGCTAGAGGATCTTGGGCTGCTTTTAATAAAAAATCGAAGAAGCCATCAAACAAGTCATAGAAAATAAAAAGCATCACCAACAACAATGAAAACAGTTTAATCAATGAAGTGGTAGCAACTAAAAATATAAGGCCGTTACGTTGTGTATCTTGAGAGCGACTTGCTGTAAAAAATAAGGTAAAACTTAGCATGCATATAGCGACGAGTCCGCCCATGAAATCTAGCCAAGGCGTATTTGGCATTAACAAACGAATGACATCAGAAATTGCAGACAATTGTAAAGAAACGTAGGGAATAACCGCGATAAAACAAATGAGAGTGACTAAGGCAGATAAACCTTGGTGAGACTTAAAGCGATGGACAAATAAATCCGCCAGGGATGTGTAATGTTCGGTTAAGACGATTTCAGAGACTTTTTTGATGATGGAAAAAGCCGCAATAAAAGCGACAATAATCCCTAAATAGGTAGGCACAATGGCCCAGCCGAATTGACTTGCTTGGGTAACCGTACCAAAGAGAGCCCAACTTGTACAATGAATACCAAGCCCTAGGCTATACATCCAATGTTTTTGTTTTGTGGTAAAGCTGTAAAGATCCCCAACCCAAGTTATAAGTGTTAAAAAAAGAATAAACAGACTTATGATCAGCATTAACGACCAACCAGAAAACATGCATATACACCGAATAAATGGATAGTGCGAATACATTAGCACAAAACCTTCTTAAAATTGGGGAGAAATTTGAAATTTCCCCTTGAACTTCTTTTGACTATCCCCATTTACTTCATCATTACGACACAAACACCTTATTTACTGGAGGATAGCATGAGCGATAACCGTGATATGCCTGAAGAAAATACGCCACAAAATACCGCTGAGGATGTGGTAAATGAAAATGTTGAAACAGAAGCACCTGCTGCAAATAATGAAGTAGATGCAGATAGCTCGACAGTTGAGGAAGTTGTTGAGCTTTCCCCAGAAGAGCAAAAAATTGCTGATTTAACTGCTGAAGTCGCAGCAGCAAAGCAAGCTTTAGCAGACCAAAAAGAAGGCGCTCTTAGAGCTCTCGCAGAAGGTGAGAACGCGAAACGTCGAGCTGAAACAGAAATTGATAAAGCACGCAAATTCGCATTAGAAAAGTTTGCGGGTGATTTACTTCCAGTATTAGACAACCTTGAGCAAGCGGTCCGTTTTGCTGATCGTGAAAATGAGGCGACCAAGCCGATTATTGAAGGGGTTGAACTGACATTAAAGACATTCACTAGTACTGTTGAAAAACACGGTTTAGTTGTCTTGAACCCAGAAGGCGAAACCTTCAATCCAGAACTACATCAAGCGATGTCCATGCAAGAATCTGCAGATCTTGCGCCAAATACAGTTATGGCCGTTATGCAGAAAGGATATCAAATCAATGGTCGTTTGTTGCGTCCAGCAATGGTCATGGTGTCTAAAGCACCAGAAACCCATGCAAATCAAGAAGATAAAGAAGCATAAAAATTTTTAATTAGGGTTGAATTTAAAAATAATAACCCTACTTAAAGTATAGACATTATTAACAGTTAAAATTTTCGGAGTAAAAACAATGGGTAAAATCATTGGTATCGATTTAGGTACAACCAATTCATGTGTAGCAGTATTAGACGGTGACTCAGCAAAAGTAATTGAAAATGCTGAGGGTGAACGTACAACCCCATCTATTATTGCTTATAGCCAAGACGGTGAAACGTTAGTAGGAGCTCCAGCAAAACGCCAAGCGGTAACAAATCCGAAAAACACACTTTTCGCAATCAAGCGTTTAATCGGTCGTCGTTTTGAAGATAAAGAAGTGCAAAAAGATATAGATATCATGCCATTTGACATTATCAAAGCGGATAATGGTGATGCTTGGGTATCAGCTAAAGATGAGAAAATGGCTCCACCACAAATCTCTGCAGAAGTCTTAAAGAAAATGAAAAAGACAGCTGAAGATTTCTTAGGTGAAGAAGTTACTGGTGCCGTAATTACTGTTCCTGCTTATTTTAATGATTCACAGCGTCAAGCAACAAAAGATGCAGGACGCATCGCTGGTTTAGAAGTTAAACGTATTATCAACGAACCAACCGCTGCGGCATTAGCCTATGGTATGGATAAAAAAGGTGGCGAGAGTATCGTTGCTGTATATGATTTAGGTGGTGGTACATTTGATATCTCAATCATAGAAATCGACGAAGTGGACGGTGAGCATACGTTTGAAGTACTGGCGACCAATGGTGATACTCACTTAGGTGGTGAAGATTTCGATAATCGCATGATCAATTATTTAGTCGAAGAGTTCCAAAAAGAACAAAACTTTGACTTACGTAAAGATCCACTTGCAATGCAACGCTTAAAAGAAGCGGGTGAAAAGGCTAAGATTGAATTGTCTTCTGCTCAACAGACAGAAGTTAACTTACCGTATATCACTGCAGATGCATCTGGTCCAAAGCACTTAGCTATTAAAGTGACGCGTGCAAAGCTAGAATCTTTAGTTGAAGATATGGTGAAAGCATCATTAGAGCCAGTTAAGAAAGCATTAGCGGATGCTGACTTATCAGTTTCTGACATCAACGACATTATCTTAGTTGGTGGTCAGACACGTATGCCATTAGTGCAAAAGTACGTTGCAGATTTCTTTGGTAAAGAGCCACGTAAAGACGTAAACCCTGATGAAGCAGTTGCTACAGGTGCAGCAATTCAAGGTGCAGTACTTTCTGGTGATGTTAAAGACGTATTATTGTTAGACGTTACTCCTTTGTCATTAGGTATTGAAACAATGGGTGGCGTTATGACGGCACTTATTGAGAAGAATACGACTATTCCTACTAAGAAAGGGCAAACATTCTCAACGGCTGAAGATAACCAATCTGCAGTAACAGTTCACGTGCTACAGGGTGAGCGTAAGCAAGCTCAAGGTAACAAATCTTTAGGTCAATTCAACCTTGAAGGTATTCGTCCGGCACAACGTGGTGTACCACAAATTGAAGTTACGTTTGATATCGATGCTGATGGTATCTTACACGTATCTGCAAAAGATAAAGATACAGGTAAAGAACAGAAAATCACGATTCAAGCATCTTCAGGTTTAAGTGATGATGAAATCGAGCAAATGGTACAAGACGCTGAAGCGAACAAAGAAGCGGATGCTAAGTTTGAAGAGTTAGTCCAAGCGCGTAACTCTGCAGACGGTATGGTAGCAAGTATCAAGAAGCAAGTTGAAGAAGCTGGCGATGCTTTACCAGCAGACGAGAAAGAAAAAATTGAAGCTGCAACTGCTGAACTAGAAACGGCTGCTCGCGGTGAAGATAAAGCTGAGATTGAAGCAAAAACTCAAGCGTTGATTGAAGCTTCTGCGAAATTAATGGAAATCGCTCAAGCACAAGCAGGTGCTGCTGGTACCGAAGGTGCTGAGCCACAAGCTGAAACTGCCAAGGCAGATGATGATGTGGTTGATGCTGAGTTTGAAGAAGTTAAAGACGACAAGAAGTAATCAAACCCATTGCGCTAAAATAGTGTAATGCGATGAGCAAACTAAAAAGCGCAGCAGGTGAAACATCTTGTTGCGCTTTTCTATTAACAAGAATGAGCAATATCTATGTCAAAACGCGACTACTATGAAGTCCTAGGTGTCAGTAAATCAGCTGGTGAACGTGAAATTAAAAAAGCGTATAAAAAACTAGCTATGAAGTATCACCCTGACCGTACTCAGGGCGACAAAGACATGGAAGAAAAATTTAAAGAAATTCAAGAAGCGCATGAGATCCTGACTGACGATCAAAAACGTGCTGCTTATGACCAGTATGGTCATGCTGCATTTGATCAATCGCGTGGTGGTGGTCATGGTGGTGGTGCTGATTTCGGCGATATTTTCGGTGATGTATTTGGTGACATCTTTGGCGGCGGTGGTGGCCGTGGTCGCCAACGAGCACGCCAAGGCAGTGACTTACGTTATAATCTAGAACTATCTCTAGAGGAAGCTGTTTCAGGTAAGGAAGTTGAGATCCGTGTCCCGACTCTAGTTGAGTGTGACTCTTGTGATGGGTCGGGTGCTAAGAAGGGCACTTCAGCGAAAACGTGTTCTACCTGTCATGGTAATGGTCAAGTACAAATGCGCCAAGGTTTCTTTGCGGTACAACAAACTTGTCCTACTTGTGGTGGTCAAGGTAAAGTTATATCAGACCCTTGTTCTCCATGTCGTGGTCAAGGTCGAGTCGAAGATACTAAGACCTTATCTGTTAAGATCCCACCTGGAGTAGATACGGGTGATAGAATCCGCTTAACAGGTGAAGGCGAAGCTGGTGAAAAAGGCGCACCAACTGGTGATTTATACGTTCAGGTACATGTCAAAGCACACGATATCTTTGAGCGTGATGGCAACAACCTTTACTGTGAAGTGCCGTTAAGTTTTGTTACAGCAGCTTTAGGTGGGGAAATTGAAGTCCCAACTTTAAACGGCAAAGTAAAACTGAAGGTAAGTCCAGAGACTCAAACTGGTAGAATGTTCCGTTTACGTGGTAAAGGCGTGAAATCGGTACGCAGTAGTTCAACCGGTGATCTGATGTGTAAAGTTGTACTTGAAACACCAGTGAACTTATCAAGTAAACAAAAAGAACTTTTAGCAGAGTTTGAAAAGTCTATGGATGGTTCAACAGCTAAGCATCGTCCTAAAGAACAAGGCTTCTTTGATGGTGTGAAAAAATTCTTTGATGATTTAACTTAATCTCACAATATCGGAAACCCGTACTTTTTGCACTTATTAGGTTGCTTAGTACGGGTTTTTTTATGCCTAAATTTTATACGTGGTCAACTTATTCTTTCCAGTGCCAAGGCTAACTATAATCTTGTGCTATATTTATATATCTATTTTTGATAGTTTACGTGAAAATGAATACTCTCAATAAAAAGGATAATTATGAACTCATTTATTAAATCTGTTTCCAAGGGCTCACTAGTTGCTGCATTACTTACTGTATCTTCTTTTACTGTTGCTGCTGATATGTCAGAAAAGCAGGCTAAGTCAGCCATTGAATTTAGACAGTCGATTTTTCAATTAGTTAAAAGTAATATTGGTCCACTGGGAGCTATGGCAAAGGGCCGAATCCCAATGAATGAAGCAGTCATTGAAACAAACGCACTGCGTATGGAACAGTTATCTCTTATGATCACGGATTATTTCAAAGCTGACACACGTGGTGCCGGTGTAAAATCAGGTGCATTGGATAAAATTTGGGATGATCAGGCAGGGTTTGCACAAAAAACACAAGATTTCACAGCCGCATCAGCAGCGCTTCTTACAACTGTAAAAGCTAAAGACACAGCTAATTATAAAAGTGCAATCGCTGGTGTAGGCAAGACATGTAAAGCTTGCCACGATGATTACAAAGCAGATTAAGAGATAATACATGTTAGGCTGTCTGTTACGGCCTCCCTTAAATTAAAAGCCGCTTTGTTTAACTCTTGCAGTGATTATATTTATCAATCACGAGAGCTCACATTATTGTATGCGGCTTTTTGTTTGCTAAATTTTATTTTTATTGAACCCATATCTTATCTTCAATTTTACTGACCTATGTTGTCGGACAAATTAGAATTGTTTGTTTTACTTATTTCTTCGTACGTTTAGAAGTCCCAATCATCAACAGAGCTTATTCCTAGCCATTCAGGCAAATAGTTAATACAGATATATACCAACGCAACTGCGACTCCTAAACTTATTATCGCTCTACAATGAATTTGCATGGCGTTCATAGAGGGAAGGTTAGTTTGCGGTTTTTTTCCATCTACCATTGCTGTAATCAAGTAGGGTTCTGTTTGAAACACATGCCACAAAACGGCAACAATATGAACAACAATAAGGACCACTAGAAGCTCAAAAACAATATCGTGTAATCCTTGTATCCAATTTTCTAAGTCTTTATCTAACCACCCTAACAACGGTCCAGAGAAAAATATATCGTCGGTCATAAATAACCCTGATAAAACTTGGATAATAATGAGTGATAGAAAAGCAAAAACTGCTAAGCTGCCCAAAGGGTTATGACTGGCATAAATCGGTCTTGGTTTTGCTTGTAGATAGCAAATTAAAGTCTTTGGTGTTGGCAGAAAGTAACTAAAACGAACACTAGCAGGGCCTACAAACCCCCAAATAATTCGCCATAGTAACAATGCTAACAGCCCATATCCAACCAATGCATGGTTTTCCATGGCGTCATCTAATACCTCCATACTAACCCACTGATAGCTGATCCCAAGGACTAGTAACCAATGAAATAAACGGATATAAATATCCCATACTTGACGTTGTGTTGGCATAGTTTGGTAGCCTTAAAAATATTTATTCTAAGCAAGGATATCCAACATAAATTGGATTTATCTGAATCATCTATCAAGTGGTTAGTTTGTATCTTCTAGCAAAAGACTAGATGTGAATACTCCTTAGATAGCACTTGTTAGAAAAGTTACATCCATGACTGTGCTTTTGATTCTACATTATACAATATATAAGTTTGTATGTTTCGCGCTAGAACAGCATTTATCAAAGGAATACTGTAACTGCCAGATGCTAATTGAATTTTCAAAGAAGCTAACTGTGCTTTTTCCATGAAAACACTTTGTGAAAATGTGATACGTTGGACTTTATCAATAGGAATACAGTAGCGGTCAGTGCCAAATAAACCTTTGCGAATATAAACATAAGTACCATTTACCGCAAAACCCCAACGCCACCAGCGCAAAACGATTAATGCACTCCAAATACTGACAAACAAAATAGGGTAAAACCAATTTACTGAGGGACCTTGGATTTGGCTCCACATTAGAATCCCTGTAAGGATACTCATAGGGATGGCTAAGATTATGAGATGACGAGTTATAAAGCGTTTTGAAATATGTAAAAACTCAATTTCATGGAGTCCATGCTGTGGAAATACGTGTTCTAGTATATCTCTGCATTCGTAGGCGAATACTGATGGCACCATTAATTTATTGTTAGCGGCACCTGGGTTCGCATTAGCAATTTGTCCATTGAGTTGTTCCATCTTTAAATTAAATCGGCCAAAAACGATGTCTAACCAATCCTGTTTCATAATAGCTACTTGGATCCTTGAAAAAGTAACACTGATTTCATGTTTGGTAATCAAACCACTGCGACGAATAAACTTCTCAGTTGTTTTGGACAAGGTGTAGCCATAAAACATGATTATGGCGCCAAGAATCGATAAAACGGTAATCAGCCCCACACAAACTAAAAACAAACTAATCGCATAAATAGCAAGGATAATAAAACTTTCAGATTCTATTGTGTGCCCAATATCAATGCCCCAACTCGCTAATTTATCCCCGATAAAACCAATGATGTTGTCAACAAAAGGGGCTAAACCAGCTAATAAAATAAAGATGCGATTTGATGTTATACCGTGGAATACAAGATCACTCAAAGAACGCTGGTTCACCACTGTTTCTTTGCTGTGCTCTTGTGTTGCATTACTGTTTTGACAGTCAGTTACTGCGACTATTCCTGCATCAATTTGTGCTTTAACATCATTGATTTGTAGTTGTAAAGACTTAGCGAAACTGAGTGGTAAGCCGATTAAGCGTGCTTCTTGCGCTAATGAACCACCGGAATCAAAAGCCATGGTAGCGAAACCAAATAAGCGGTAATAAAAAGGTTGTTCAATTTTTATATTCTGGATGCGATTAAATGGTAGATCCACATGTTTCTTTTTGAATATGCCACTTTTCACTTCTACTGTAGTGGCACTCAAGCGGTAACGAAATACCCAAAAAGACCATATAGAGAAAAACGTAACAAGTCCCAAAATCACAGCAAAAATACCAATTGCAATCCATGGGTTGGCTTTGATTTCATCCCATAAGGCAATAAACATAGGGATCATGTAAAAAACGTTGTTAACAACGCCTATTATTAATCTTTCGATAAAGTAGAGTATGGCAATAGCAGATACTCTATGCCATACACCCGTATCTGAGTGCGCAATATTTAACTCATCTGATACATTTTCAAGTCTTGTTATCTGAGAAGTATTGCTCGCATTCTCACCCATGATGCTGCAGTTCCTTATGCGCTAATATATTTGCGCGCATAGCTACGGCATCATCATTTACTAAGCCCGGAATAACAAAAGTTTGTGTGATATCTCCTGCGCTAAAAACATGTAGGTTAGCTAGACCTACTTTTCTATCAAGAGGTCCTCTCTGTACTTCAATGTGTTGGATCCGACAAATAGGCTGAGTGATTTGTTTGCGAAAAATAAGTCCTTTAAATAAGGTAATGTCTTGCTCCCTTACACAAAAGCCAACCTTTTTAGCGGCATAGTAACCATAAATTGAAATTACTATCCAAATGAAGCTGACTACCGTTAAGATACGCACGATCCAATATCGCCCTGTTTCAGGTACGCTCCAAATAGGTTGATATATTGCCACTATCCCTATTAATACCACAAGTAATAAGAACACAACGCCTACGCATAATTCTGTTATGGGGTAATGCTCAGCAACAGGCGTAGCATTTAATGGTGAGGTAGATACTGCATTAATATCTACATGTAAATTAGAAAATTTAGTATCTGGATCAGCGGAATGAGAAGTCATAGACAAGTCCATTTGTAAGTAATACTGCATACCAAGTAGTATTATTCACAAAAATAAATCGAAAAATGATATTCTAACTCTAACAGTGTATTTATATTTGTTAAGTATAGATATGTAAGAATATGTTAAACAGGATCAAAATGTTGAAGATTGGTATTTTTGGCGCAACGGGGCGCATGGGTAAAAACTTGATTGAAGCGGTGTTAAACGATGCTTGTGCAACCTTACATTCGGCCAGTGTACGACCTAGTTCTGCTTTTCTAGGTATGGATGCTGGTACGGTCATTGGGCAGGCTGTATGTGGTATTACGTTGACAAACTATACTGCAATTGATGCTGATTCTGCATCTGTATTCATTGATTTTACACTACCTGAGTCTTTAGAAGAGCACTTGGCATATTGTGTATCTCACTGTCGTCCCATCGTGATTGGGACAACAGGTTTATCTACAGCGCAATTGACTTTGTTGAATGAAGCTGCCAAAACTATCCCAATCGTGTTTGCTGCGAATTACTCAGTGGGAGTAAATTTATTAATTAAACTCGCTCAACAAACTGCTGAGATAATGGGGGAGAGTGCAGATATTGAAATTATCGAAACACATCATCGTTATAAAGTAGATGCACCCTCTGGTACTGCGTTAGCATTAGGTGAAGGTATTGCCGAAACGATGGGCCGCGATTTAGCTAAAGACGCGGTATATGGGCGTGAAGGGTATACAGGAGAACGAGAGCAACAAACCATTGGTTTTGCGACGGTACGTGGTGGCGATGTGGTCGGTGACCATACTGTTTTGTTCGCTGACATTGGTGAACGTATTGAACTTACACATAAAGCCTCGTCGCGTATGACTTTTGCTAAAGGTGCAGTAAAAGCGGCACATTGGGTAGTAGCACAACCACCGGGTTTGTATTCAATGATGGATGTACTGGGGTTATAAATAATTGCACAAGGATAATCCTTAGCTTGTCGTGCTTGCTTGCTACTAGTAAGGCGAAAAATTGGTATGTTACGCAGCTGTAAGTTTTTTATAAATAGCCATATTAGTCACTCTATTGGAAGTCTTATTTTGTTGACAGAAGCCTAAAGTTTGACTAAAGATTGTAATTTTTAAAGCTTTAGTTAATAAAACGTTAAGAGAGCCTTATTTTTAGCATTTTTGTAAACAGTAGTGGACGAAAACTTATTCACTATATATAATTGTTTTAATTTGCCCACGTAAAATAAATCTACCGACAGGAGTTAGTAGTGTGATTGGCAAAGAATCTGTAAGCGGGATGTGCACAGCGTGTGGTATCCCGTTTTTTGTGCGTGTAATCTAACGATGTGTTGTCGTTTATTACACATTAGTTACCTTTAACCTGGAGGTTGACTTGGCTCATTCTGCTCTATTAGTGTTAGAAGACGGTTCAGTCTTTACCGGTACCGCTATTGGTGCCACAGGATATTCTGTTGGTGAAGTAGTATTTAATACTTCAATGACGGGCTATCAAGAAATTATCACCGATCCATCCTATGCTGAACAAATAGTAACACTGACTTATCCCCATATTGGTAACACGGGTACCAATGCCGAAGATGTTGAATCCTCCCAGATTTGGGCGAAAGGCCTCGTTATTAGAGACCTTCCTTTAATCGCTAGTAATTTCCGTTGTGAACAAACTTTAAGTGAATACCTACAAGCCAACAATATTGTCGGTATTGCGGATATTGATACACGACGTTTGACGCGTATTTTACGTGATAAAGGTGCTCAGAATGGCTGTGTGGTAAGTGGTGAAGCACTGACAGAGTCAGAGGCACTAGCAAAAGCACAGGCGTTTGGTGGTTTGAAAGGTTTAGATTTAGCCAAAGAAGTGACTTGTTCAGAAGTCCACGATTGGAATGATAGTGTTTGGTCCCTAGGTCAAGGTTACGCGACTGATATTGCAGAATTACCGCATCATGTTGTTGCTTATGATTTTGGTGCAAAAAGTAATATCTTGAGAATGTTAGTCGCTAGAGGTTGTCGTTTAACTATTGTCCCGGCGCAGACTTCAGCTGAAGATGTACTTGCACTGAAACCAGATGGCGTCTTTTTATCCAATGGTCCAGGCGATCCAGAACCATGTACTTACGCTATCACTGCTATTAAAACATTCTTAGAAAAAGGGTTACCTATTTTCGGGATCTGTTTAGGCCATCAGTTGCTCGCACTTGCAAGTGGGGCAAAAACTGAGAAAATGAAATTTGGTCATCATGGTGCCAATCATCCAGTCAAAGATTTAGAACAAGATGTGGTTATGATTACGTCGCAAAATCACGGTTTTGCAGTACAAGAATCCTCTCTACCTAAAAATATTAAAGTGACACATATTTCTCTATTCGATAAATCTCTACAAGGGATTCATTTGACGGACAAACCTGCTTTTAGCTTCCAAGGTCACCCTGAAGCAAGTCCAGGCCCTCACGATGCGGCCAATTTATTTGACCATTTCATTGAACTTATCGAACAACACAAGCAATAGGAAAGAAGAATGCCAAAGCGTACTGACATACAAAGTGTCCTTATATTAGGTGCGGGTCCTATTGTTATTGGACAAGCCTGTGAGTTTGATTACTCCGGCGCACAAGCATGTAAAGCACTGCGTGAAGAAGGGTATCGAGTTATTTTAGTAAACTCTAACCCTGCAACGATTATGACTGACCCAGAAATGGCCGATGCCACATACATCGAACCGATACACTGGGAAGTTGTAGAAAAGATTATTGAGAAAGAGCGTCCTGATGTTGTTTTACCGACTATGGGTGGTCAGACAGCGTTAAACTGTGCACTTGATTTAGATAAGTACGGCGTTTTAGAAAAGTATAACGTTGAACTCATCGGTGCAACTGCAGATGCGATCGATAAAGCTGAAGATCGCGAACGTTTTGATAAAGCCATGAAAGCGATTGGCTTAGAATGTCCACGAGCTGAAATAGCTCACTCCATGGCCGAAGCACATGACGTGTTATCACGCATTGGTTTCCCATGTATTATTCGTCCGTCATTTACGATGGGTGGTTCAGGTGGCGGTATTGCGTATAACATTGACGAGTTCAATGAAATCTGTACGCGTGGTCTTGATTTATCACCGACTTCTGAACTGCTTATTGACGAATCATTGATCGGTTGGAAAGAGTATGAGATGGAAGTTGTGCGCGATAAAGCGGACAATTGTATTATCGTTTGTACGATTGAAAACTTTGATGCAATGGGTGTTCATACTGGAGATTCTATCACTGTAGCACCTGCACAAACACTGACAGACAAAGAATTTCAAATTATGCGTAACGCTGCCATGGCTGTATTACGTGAGATCGGCGTTGAAACTGGCGGTTCTAATGTACAGTTTGGTGTATGCCCGAATACAGGTCGTTTAGTCATCATTGAAATGAATCCTCGAGTATCGCGCTCGTCTGCATTAGCTTCAAAAGCCACTGGTTTCCCAATCGCAAAAGTAGCAGCTAAGTTAGCGGTAGGTTATACCTTGGATGAGTTAGCTAATGATATTACAGGCGGTTTAACTCCAGCATCATTTGAACCTGCAATCGATTATGTAGTGACAAAAATTCCACGTTTTAACTTTGAAAAATTTGCCGGTGCTAATGACCGTTTAACTACGCAGATGAAGTCTGTGGGTGAGGTAATGGCAATTGGTCGTAACCAACAAGAGTCATTACAAAAAGCTTTACGCGGCCTTGAAGTCGGTATGAGTGGCTTAAATCCAATTGTTGATTTAGATGATCCTGAAGCTAAAAACAAAATCATCTACGAATTACGTGAGCCTGGTGCAGAACGAATTTGGTACATTGGTGATGCATTTAGAATGGGCATGACGGTTGATGAAGTCTTTGATTTAACGAATGTTGATCGCTGGTACTTAGTCCAACTTGAAGATATTGTTTTAGCAGAACAAAAAGTGGCTGAGTTGGGTCTGGCAGGTATTGATGCTGACTTTATGCGTAGCTTAAAACGCAAAGGTTTTTCTGATGCTAGATTATCGGAGCTCACTCGTGCTGCAGAAGACGATGTCCGTGCTGCACGTGAAGCTTTTTCAGTGTTACCTGTCTATAAACGTGTCGATACATGTGCAGCTGAATTCTCAACCTCCACTGCTTATATGTATTCCACCTATGACGAGGAGTGTGAAGCGCAGCCGTCTAACAAAGATAAGATTATGGTGCTAGGTGGTGGTCCAAATCGAATTGGTCAAGGTATTGAGTTTGATTATTGCTGCGTGCATGCCGCATTAGCAATGCGTGAAGATGGTTACGAAACCATTATGGTGAATTGTAACCCCGAAACTGTTTCGACAGATTACGATACATCTGATCGCTTGTATTTTGAACCCGTTACTTTAGAAGATGTTTTGGAAATCGTCCGCATTGAGCAGCCAAAAGGTGTTATTGTGCAGTACGGTGGCCAAACGCCACTCAAATTAGCACGAGCTTTAGAAGCGAACGGGGTACCAATTATTGGTACCTCTCCTGATGCGATTGACCGTGCAGAAGACCGCGAACGTTTCCAGCATATGGTTGACAAGTTGAATTTGAAGCAACCTGCGAATGCTACTGTGAGCAACATGGAAGAAGCGTTAGCACAAGCTGAAGTCATTGGTTTTCCATTAGTTGTTCGTCCTTCCTATGTTCTAGGTGGTCGTGCTATGGAAATCGTATATGACCTTAAAGATTTAAAACGCTATTTAAATGAAGCCGTTAAAGTTTCTAATGATTCACCAGTCCTCTTAGATCGTTTCTTAGATGATGCGATTGAAATTGATATTGATGCTATAAGTGATGGTACTGACGTTGTTATTGGTGGCATCATGGAACACATTGAACAAGCGGGTGTCCACTCTGGTGATTCTGCCTGTTCATTACCACCGTATTCACTCACTCCTGAAATTCAAGACGTCATGCGCAAGCAAGTTAGAGACATGGCCTTAGAACTAGGCGTTGTGGGTTTAATGAATACTCAGTTTGCGGTTAAAGATAATGAAGTTTATCTGATTGAAGTCAATCCACGTGCTGCACGTACAGTACCATTTGTCTCAAAAGCGACAGGTCGTGCTTGTGCCAAAATTGGTGCACGCGTTATGGCGGGGCAGTCTTTACGTGACCAAGGTGTTACTGAAGAGATTATTCCTCCGTTCCACTCAGTCAAAGAAGTCGTATTACCGTTTGCGAAATTCCAAGGTGTTGATCCATTATTAGGTCCTGAGATGCGTTCGACGGGTGAAGTTATGGGGGTCGGTGAAACCTTTGAAGAAGCATATGCTAAAGCAAACTTAGGCGCTAGTTCACCATTGCCAACAGGCGGTAAAGCGCTATTGTCAGTTAGAAATAATGACAAAACACGTTTAGTCGAGTTAGCTAAATTAATGCTTGATAAGGGCTTTGAATTAGAAGCTACGAGAGGCACAGCAACCGCATTGTATGACGCGGGTATTCATGATGTAACGGTGGTTAATAAAGTTTCTGAAGGGCGTCCAAATATTGTTGATGCATTGAAAAATGGTGAGTACGCTTATGTTGTTAACACGACTGAAGGGCGTCAAGCGATTACTGATTCAGTGTATATCCGTAAGGAAGCATTGTTAAACAAAGCGACTTACACAACAACATTGAATGCGGCGTTTGCCACTATCCAATCAAAAGAAGCGGATGATCGTGCTCGTGTAACTTCTGTGCAAGAACTACATAAACGCATGAATTAAGTGACAAGGCATATAATTCCTTTTATTATATGCATATACTTTTTAAAAACGCGCAACTACGGCGCGTTTTTATATTTTTGTGAACCAAAAGTTCTGTGAATTAAAAATATAACAGGGAACACATATGACACAATATCCTATGACGGCTCAAGGTGCAGAGATGCTTAGAGTTGAGCTAAATGAGTTAAAATCAGTACGCCGTCCACAAATTATCGCGTCAATAGCAGAGGCACGTGAACACGGCGATCTAAAAGAAAATGCTGAGTATCATGCAGCACGTGAACAACAAAGTTTCTGTGAAGGTCGTATTCAAGATATTGAGGCTAAATTATCCAATGCCCAGATCATTGATGTTACCAAAATGGAAAACACGGGTAAGATCATTTTCGGTACAACAGTCACATTATTAAATTGTGATACGGATGAAGAGATTACTTATCGTATAGTAGGCGATGATGAAGCTGATATTAAGAACAAACTTATTTCAGTTAATTCACCCATTGCTCGCGGTTTAATAGGTAAAATGGTTGATGATGTAGCAAATATTCAGACACCTGCTGGGGTGATTGAATTTGAAATCATTGACGTTCAATATATCTAAAAGCTTACCCAAAACACCAGAGTCTTTTCTCCTCGCCATGACATTTATCATGGCGCTTGTTTTTGCTACTTGGCAAGTTCTGCTCAATAACTTTGTGATTGAAAAAGCTGCTTTTACCGGCAAAGAAATTGGTATTTTACAAAGTCTGCGTGAGATCCCCGGTTTTTTAGCATTTACTGCAATATATGTCCTATTAGTCATTAAAGAGCAACGCTTCGCTTTACTCGCTCTTTTGCTAACTTGTGGTGGTGTTGCTTTAACTGGTTTTTTTCCAACTGTCATCGGTTTGTATATCACTACCGTCATCATGTCTGTAGGTTTTCATTATTACGAAACACTTAATCAATCTTTGACTTTACAATGGTTAGATAAAAATAAAACAGCACAGTTTATGGGGCGAGCACTCTCTATTAAGGCCGTAGGAGCATTATCTGCTTACGCTTTGATATGGTTATTAATGACTAGCATAGAAGTAGACTACGTTGTTGTTTATGGTCTTATTGGTGGATTTGGTTGTATAGCGACCCTTTGGCTATGGTCTGTTTTCCCTAAATTTTCTGATGCAACAATTCAAACTAAAAAACTCATCCTTAGGAAACGCTATGGTTTGTATTATGCCTTAGTTTTTTTTAGTGGCGCACGTAGACAAATTTTCATGGTCTTTGCAGGCTTTTTAATGGTTGAAAAGTTCGGTTATTCAGTTGCTGAAATCAGTGCGTTGTTCATGATTAATTACCTATTTAACTTTTTCTTTGCACCTAAAATTGGTAGTTGGATTGCAAAAGTGGGTGAACGAAAAGCTTTGGTTGTTGAATATATTGGCTTGATTGGCGTTTTTATTTCTTATGCCTTTGTGGAAAATCAGTACATAGCAGGTAGTTTATATGTCATTGACCATATGTTTTTTGCATTGGCAATCGCGATGAAAACATATTTTCAAAAAATCGCTGATCCCAAAGATATTGCAGCTACAGCCTCAGTGAGCTTTACTATTAATCATATCGCTGCTGTAATCATACCAGCATTTTTAGGTTTGTTATGGTTGAGTTCACCGTCGTTCGTGTTTTTCATTGGAGCTGGATTTGCTTTTTGTTCACTGCTTCTCGCCTGTCTTATCCCTCTTCGACCAGACTTTGGTAATGAGTTTTCTTGGTCAGTCAAATCGTAATTTTGTCCTGACAAAATGCATCGTTTATAGAGTAAAATGTCTCTTAACTTATTTCACATTTTGTATTTTAGATGTGTGAGAAATTACTTACAAGAAAATAAGGGTCCTAAGAAAAATTATTTCTATCGATAATAAACAGTTTTAGCTATATTAAATATGTATTTAGAAGAAAGTCGCTAACATGATAGCTGGGTAATTAAATATGGATATTATAGAAATAAATGGGAAACAGTTATATAGAGATTTGCTTGAACAAGCTATTTATTTCTCTACGCGAGTAGCGGATGGTAAAATTGAGAAGGAAGAAGTCGATATCTTGTTAAATTTAAGCGATTACAGTCAATCAATGTCCGACGCATGTTTAAATACATTGCAACACATTCGCGAATTCTATTATTTTAAGGAAGAAGCTTCAGACCACCTTGATGCATTTTTAGAAAATATAGGGGCAAGTAAGTCTGCCTAATATCCTTTTGGTGTGTTCTAAATAGTTATTGCTTGTTAATTTCTAGACACTAACGTGCCTAAGGCCATTTCTAAAGCAGCTGTTCTAGATGAAGTAAAGTTTTGGTCGGGTAAGCGTGTTTCTAACCCTAGCTTTTGGAACTTTTCTTTTGCTGAAACAGTTTTAACTACTACATAAACTTTTTTACCTAAATCTAATGCTTCTTCAATGACATTTTCAAGAGATAAGGTAATAGTATCATCGAGAATAGATACGTGACTTATATCGATAATAACGACATCGTGTTTGTTAATATTTTTACGTTCACGAGCAAGGGCTTTGGATACCCCAAAAATCATAGCTCCAGAGAGATAGAAAAATAATACCCTTCCTTGAGCTTGGTTTAATAAGCGACGTTGTTCACGATTTAAGGGTATCTGGTCATCCACATCAGACATGGCTTTAATATTGTTAGATTGGGCAGCAGAGAGCTTCTCGATTGTAATTACATTTGCAATAAATACACCGATACCTACGGCAACGATTAAATCTACGAATACGGTCAATAATAATACTGCATACATAATTAACGTTGAGTGACGAGATACTAAATGTGCTCGTTTGATAAAACTCCAATCGAGAATATCTACACCAACTTTGACGGCTATACCTGCTAATACTGCAAGCGGTATTTTTTCTATCAGTGAAGCAGCCCCAAATACAGCTACGGTCAATACAACAACACGGGCCACACCAGATAAGGCCGTTCGACCACCTGATTGAATGTTGACTACTGTTCCCATCGTGGCACCCGCACCTGGTAAGCCACCAAATAAACCAGAGACAATGTTGCCTAAGCCCTGACCAACCAATTCTTTGTTTGAGTTATGCTCAGTTCTAGTTAAGTTATCTGCAATCACCGAAGTAAGCATCGAGTCAATACAACCCAACATCCCAAGAACCAAAGCATCTATGAGCATGGTTTGCAGCTGTGCTTGAGTAAAATGAGGTATTATCATAGAGGGAAGTGATACATCTATTTCTCCAATACGCTGCACAGGCATATTGCTAAATACTAATAGAGATATAATACTAATCGTGATCAAAGCGATGAGTTGTGGCGGAACATTCTTTTTCACTTTGTCTGGGGTAAAAAACAAGATAGCGAGAGTCATACCAAAAAGCATGAATTCATACCATTTGATATTACCTAATAAATTAGGGAGATTACTTAATGTGCCAATCACACCCCCTGCAGGTGCCGACTGTCCCATGGCTGGTGCTAGTTGCAAGATGACTAGAATCATACCAATACCAGACATAAAGCCGGAAACTACAGAGTAGGGCATTAAAGTGATGTATTTACCTAACTTTAAAAAGCCAAAACCAATTTGCAAAACACCAGCAAGTATCACGACCGTAAATGCCATTGCCAATCCATTTTCTGGGTTACTTGCAATCATCGAACTAATGACGGCTGTCATTACCACTGTCATAGGGCCCGTTGGTTCAGAAATTAAGGTAGAAGTACCACCGAACAATGAAGCGAATAAACCAATGAGGATTGCGCCATAAAGACCAGCTTCAGCACCAGCACCAGAAGCAACACCAAAGGTAAGGGCAAGTGGCAGAGAAACAATAGCAGCGGTGAGGCCACCTAACATGTCGCCTTTGAGATTAGCGAAGGAAAGTTTGTTTAGAGCTAGCATAGTAATAGTGGATTTCTCTAAGGTAATTAAGCACTAATATGACGTATTGTTTCAAGTGTTTATCTTAAGATCAACACCGACCACCAATACGACTCGAGTATTATAAAAAAGCCTACCAAAGGGTAGGCTATATTTTGCGTTATTCTTGGATTATCACACCATCTTTAATGATTATGTCGACATCTTCTAAGATTGTAATATCTTCTATTACATTACCTTTAACGGCTAAAATATCAGCAAGTTTTCCCGGTGTAACACTGCCAATTATTTTATCTTGCTTGAGGAGTCTAGCCGGCTCAATGGTTGCTGTTTGTAATGTCTGCATCGGAGTCATGCCAAAGGTAACCATGCGTGAAAGTTGTTTTGCATTATTGCCGTGAGGATACACGCCTGCATCAGAACCGAATACCATTTTAGCACCTGCATTCAATGCATTCGTAAAGCTTTGTCTTTGACGTTTACCCACAGTGCGCTCTTTAGCGAGAGACTCTTCCAAGATCCCAGCTTTTTCGCCTTCACCAAGGATGTACTCAGTAACATAAATATCCATGGATAAATACGTACCCATTTTTACCGCTAGTTTAATTGCTTCTGGATCTAAAAAGCTGCCATGCTCAATAGAATCGACGCCTGCTTTTATTGCAGCCTTAATTCCGTCAGTGCCATGTGCGTGGGCTGCGACAGTAAGCCCTCTGAGATGAGCTTCAGCAATTAACGCCTCCATCTCTGCATAAGTAAACTGTTGTGCACCGACCTTAGTGCCTTTAGATAATACACCACCAGTGGCACAAAATTTAATGACATCGGCACCGTATTTGATGTTTTGGCGTACTTTGGTTTTTACCGCCCAAGGACCATCAGCAACACCTTCACTAGTAGCTGCATATTCAAAAGGTAGTAAATTGTTATCACAATGCCCACCTGTTACTCCGATTGATGGGCCTGAAACAAACATACGCGGCCCTAAGACATCACCTTCATTAATGGCATCACGCAACGCAACATCCGCATAACCTGGCGCACCAACATTTCTTACTGTGGTGAAACCTGCTAAAAGTGTTGCTTTAGCATTTTTTACTCCAGTAATAGCACTGCGTGGAGTTGAACGCGTTAAGCGACGATAACCATGTACATTGGCGTCAGATGTTAGATGCACATGCATATCCATCAGGCCCGGTAATAAAGAATATCCGGATAGTGCTAATACTTTATCAGCATCAGCGGGAATACTTTTGGCCGATTGTTTACCAACCCATGTGAATTTACCATCTTCGATGATTACCATAGGCTGTTTAATTACTTTGCCTGCCTCGACGTCGATTAAGCGATCTGCTGTGATTACAATTTTGTCTGCAGATACAACATGAGTTGTGCTTAAGCCAATGATTAGACAAGCACTGGACAGCCACTGTTTGGTTTTTTGGAGTTGATTTTTCATTTTAATCCTAAGAGTTAAGCAATCTTAATTATTATAATTCACGAGCTATAATTTTTGGTAGTAATACCCAAGCTAAACTGAGCAGTACGACTAGCAGCAAGTAACTAATAAAAAGTCTGTTACCATATATTTTAAAAGGCGTAGCGTAGCGCTTTAATGATAATTCATGTTCAAGAACTGCTGTCGTAAACTGTGGGATTTGCGCTTCTATTTCACCTTGTCCATTAATAATGCCAGTAATGCCGTTATTTGTCGCTCGAATGACAGGTAAACCAAATTCTTTAGCTCTAACCTGAGCTATACGCATATGCTGTATCGGTCCTGCAGAGTCGCCAAACCAAGCATCATTACTCACCGTTATGATGGTATCTGTAGATGGGGTTATATTAGCCCGAATCTGTCGTGGAAACACTATTTCAAAACAAATTGCGGGTAATAAATACAGATTATTAGCTAATAGATTGGGTTGAATATATTCCCCACGCGTGAATGATGACATAGGTAAATCAAATATTGGTGCTAAACCTCTCAGCCATTTTTCAAAGGGAATAAACTCACCTACAGGTAGTAAATGATGTTTCGCAAACCGATTGTTATTACCATAATAATATTCACCTAAGTCACCGCTATCATTCTGCTGACCAAGGACAATCAAATTGTTGTAGATCTGTTCAGTCCGAATATCATAATTCACTATACCTGTAATTAAGGCCGTTTTCGATTTAGCCGCTTTATCATTTAATGACAATAGTTCAGTTTGGGCAAAATATTCCAGTTTTGGAATGGCAGCTTCAGGCCACACAATCAAATCACTGTGCCATAAAGACTCTGTGAGTTCGATATATTTCGTAACGGTTCGTTCATCTTCTTCTGGTAACCAACGTAAGTTTTGTGGAATATTTCCTTGTACTAGGGCGATGTTTTTAGTTTCAGGGATATTACTAGGCTTTTGTAAATCGTCACCATAGACTACCCATAAACCAAGGGGATATAACAGAGGTAAACACAACAAAAACGTCACAGGTAATAATTTGGATGTTGTTTTATGAACAACATTTTGTGCCTGAGTATGGTTTGGTAGCTGAGAATAACAATACACAGGTAAGAAGGCTATAAATACGAGTAATGCGGCTAAACCAGATTCACCAATCAAGGCTAAACCATCATTTAATAGCGTGTTGTATTGTGTGTAGCCTAGTCCTAACCAAGGGAAGCCTGTTAATACCCAAGAGCGACACCATTCGGTAAATATCCAGATTATTGGAATGAGTAACATTATGCTGATATCAGGTAATCTAGTTTTGCGTAAACGACTTACTAGCCATGCAAATAGCGCTGGGTAAAGTGCTAAATAAGCACAAAGCATCAACATCATGAGCAAAGAAACTAATAAGGGGACACCGCCATAATCTGCAATACTGACATGAACCCAACTGATACCAACCCCAAACCAACTTAGACCAAATAGAAAACCACTTAAAAAGGGAGCTTTGGATGTCCATATACAGGCAGCAAAGGGAACTAGTAAGAGAATAACAAAGAAGTTTAAGTAGGGCTCTGTGTAAGAAAAACCAAGTAAAGCACCAGAACAGAGTAGAGGAACAACTTCTCTTTTGATGCTTAACTTAAGGGATTGGGGCATTGTTATAAGGAGGACTCAGGGATAGTGACTTTTAACTGTAATAAACGTCGCTTATCTGAATGAGTGATTTTGAACTCAAAACCATTAATCTTAATTTTTTCACCTGTTTCTGGCATGTGACCAAAGCCTTTTAAAACAATACCACCAATCGTATCAGCCTCTTCTGGTCTAAAATCAGATTCAAAAAAGCTATTAAAATCTTCAACTTCGGTCAATGCTTTAACAGAATAGGTATGTTTATTTAGCGGGCGAATGCCATCAATTGCATTTTCTTCTTCGTCATGTTCGTCTTCGATTTCACCTACAATCAGCTCTAAAATATCTTCAATCGTCACTAGACCCGACACACCACCATACTCGTCAACGACGATCGCCATATGGTAACGCTGTTGGCGGAATTCTTTAAGTAGGATATCGACTCTTTTTGATTCAGGTACAATAACTGCTTCGCGTAGAATATCTCTTAATTCTAAAGTGCGACTATTATCAAAGCCATATGCCAATAAATCTTTGGCTAGTAAAATACCCTCAATATGGTCTTTGTCTTCACTGATTACTGGAAATCTAGAGTGAGCAGAGGAAATGACTTGTGGCAAAAACTCACTGACATCAGCATCGACATTAATGGTAATCATTTGGGCGCGAGGGATCATGATTTCACGTACTTTAATGTTATTGACGCTAATTACGCCTTCAATCATTTCACGTGTTTGTGGATCGATGATTTCATTTTGTTGTGCTTCCGAGATAACATCAACTAATTCTTCGGTGTTTTGCGGCTCTGGATTAAAGGTATCTTTTAATTTATCGATCCAACCTTTAGGTGCAGAACCGTTGCTAGAGTGGGGATTGTCGTCGCTCATAACTCTTCTTTTGTTGTTTAAAAAATAATCACAAATAGTAAATTAATGATCTTGATAAGGATCGTCAATACCTAATTGTGCTAAAAGCTGAATTTCATGCTGTTCCATGACTTCGGCTTCATCATCATTTATATGGTCAAAGCCAAGCAGATGCAAGGTGCCATGCACACATAAATGAATATAATGATGGTCAAGACGCTTATTTTGCTGCTTTGCTTCAGCAGTTATTACAGAATGACATAATACTAAATCACCTATGAAATCACTAGGAATGAAATCAGGTAATTCTGATGGGAAGGATAGGACATTAGTAGGTTTATCTTTATTTCGATAGCTAAGGTTAAGACTCTGAGATTCTTTCTCATCGACAAATCGAAGCGTGATTTCACACCTATCATCATTAAATTTTTGACAAACCGAAGCAACTGCTTGTTGTAAGGCTCTAGGAGTTGGGATATCACTTAGCCCTAATGGGTTTTGGATATCTATTGTGATGGTATCATTGGTTTGTGCAGTCACTCGTTTTTATCCAATGGAGTAGCTGATAATTTCGCTTGTTTTTCAGCTGTTTCTCTATGTTTTTTTTCAGCTTTAATCTTATCTTGCTCTGCATCATGAGCTTCATACGCTTGTACAATTCGTGCGACAACTGGGTGCCTTACTACATCATGTGCGTTGAAGAAGTTAAAAGATATATCATCTACCCCTTGTAATACTTCAATGCTATGGCGTAAACCAGAACGCACCCCACGGGGTAAATCGACTTGGGTGATGTCACCTGTGATCACTGCTCTGGAGTTAAAACCAATCCTAGTTAAGAACATTTTCATTTGTTCAGTCGTGGTGTTTTGACTCTCATCCAAAATGATAAAAGCATCATTTAGTGTACGGCCACGCATATAAGCTAAAGGCGCAATTTCAATGACATTGCGCTCAATCAATTTCTCAACTGTTTCAAAACCTAACATTTCAAATAAGGCATCGTATAAAGGACGTAAATAAGGGTCGACCTTTTGGGATAAATCACCCGGTAAAAAACCGAGTTTTTCGCCCGCTTCAACAGCAGGGCGTGTTAACAGGATCCGTCGTATCTCTTGACGTTCTAGAGCATCAACTGCGCAGGCAACTGCTAAATAAGTTTTACCTGTACCCGCTGGACCGATGCCAAAAGAAATATCGTGATTGATAATATTAGCGACATATTCTGCCTGATTAGGATTACGGGGTTTAACGATGCCACGTTTGGTTTTAATGTGAACTTGTTTACCATAAGGATTGCTATCAGCTGTTGCAACTTGGTCGAGTACATTCGCTTCTTGAATGGCTAAATGTACTTGTTCTGGTGTTAGCTCAGGAATGTTTCCTCTAACGGGTGCCGTTTCTACAAATAAACTCTTTAATAAGGTAATAGAACTGGCAGCTGCTTTTGTGTCACCTAACACCTTGAAATGATTATTATGGTAGGTAATTTCGACACCTAAACGACGTTCTAATTGTTTGATATTGTTATCAAAAGGGCCACATAGACTGACTAAACGTTTGTTATCATCAGGGACAAGTAGAATTTCATTAGTGTCTAATTTGCTCAAAAAAGCATTCCTTATGTTCTTTTAGATTTACTATAGATTGTATCGAAGCAGTAGAGACAAATTGTTATACTGCTTAACCAGTTTTGTTCAATGCCTAAGGCCTGACAATTTGCACGCCAAGATTTTCGTTCTTTTTCGCTAGGATAGACTGAGGCGATACGGCAATACGCAATCCCATATCCGCTTCACGGCGCACAACATTGCCTCGCAGAGAATTACTAAACACGTCTGTAACATGAATATCGACAAACTCGCCAATCATATCTGGCGTGCCTTCAAAATTTACAACCCGGTTATTTTCAGTACGACCAGATAACTCCATTGGATTTTTCTTGGACGGACCTTCGACTAAAATTCGCTGTTCTGTATCGAGCATATTACGTGCAATACGTTGAGCTGACTGGTTGATACGGTCTTGCAGAATGTACAGGCGTTCTTTTTTCTCATCTTCACTGACATCATCTGGTAAGTCAGATGCAGGTGTACCAGGTCTAGCTGAATAGATAAAACTAAAGCTTAAATCGTACTCGATATCATTAATTAGCTTCATAGTATCGGCGAAGTCTTCTTTGGACTCACCAGGGAAGCCAATAATGAAATCTGAAGACATCGCAAGATTGGGACGAACTTTGCGTAAACGGCGTATTTTAGATTTATACTCAAGTGCTGTATGGCCGCGTTTCATCAAGTTCAATATACGGTCTGAACCACTTTGTACAGGAAGATGCAAGTGATCAACCAACTCTGGAATAGACGCATATGCATCAATAATATCGTCAGTAAATTCAACAGGGTGTGAGGTCGTGTAACGGATCCTATCGATACCGTCAATAGAGGCAATCAGTTCCAAAAGCTCGGCAAAACGGCATATGGTTCCGTCGTGGTGAGGACCACGAAAGGCATTTACATTCTGTCCAAGTAAGTTGACCTCGCGTACACCTTGTTCTGCAAGTTGTGCCACTTCTAGAAGTACATCATCTACAGGTCGGGAAACTTCTTCACCACGAGTATAAGGAACTACACAGAAAGTACAGTATTTAGAACACCCTTCCATAATAGAAACAAATGCGGTGGGCCCTTCTGCACGAGGTTCGGGGAGACGATCAAACTTTTCAATTTCTGGAAATGACACGTCGACAACACTTTTTTCGCCGCCTTTTATATCTTTGATCATTTCAGGTAATCGGTGCAAAGTTTGCGGACCGAAAATAATATCAACATAAGGCGCACGTTGACGAATATGGGCACCTTCTTGAGAGGCCACACAACCACCAACCCCAATGATCAATTCCGGCTTATCTTTTTTTAAGTTTTTCCAACGACCCAATTGATGGAATACTTTTTCCTGAGCTTTTTCACGGATTGAACACGTATTAAGCAAGATGACATCAGCATCTTCAGCTTCTTCAGCAAGTGTATATCCATGGGTTGCGTCTAAAAGATCTGCCATTTTTTCTGAGTCATACTCATTCATCTGACAGCCCCAAGTTTTGATATATAATTTTTGGCTCATACGTGCAAAATGCCTTTGTTGAAACTTTAATTAACAATTGTTTAATTTTACTCTTTATTGAATCTAAAGACTAGTATTGCGCAACATTCTAGTGTCACGCATAATGTTCATCATAGACAGATAATTACTGTATCGAGAATAAATTAGTATGAGTACGCACCAAGACACAAAAACCGCAAATGCTAACAAATCAGCTATATCGGCTGAATATGTAGTTGTGGGTGGTGGCATGGTCGGTTCAGCAATGGCACTTGGTTTAGCCAAACAAGGTAAGCAGATTGTTTTGATTGAGGCTTTTCCGGCAAGAGAATTTGCCATTGAGCAAGGTCCTGATTTGCGCATGTCTGCTTTGGCGTTAGCGAGTGTCCAATTATTGGACAATTTGGGAGCGTGGGAACATATAGCAGCCCTTCGGGTGCAATCATATAATGCCTTATCCGTTTGGGATAAACCTTGGGCAAAAACAGCCTTTCATGCCCACGAAGTCAAACAAACACGCCTTGGTTATTTTGTGGAGAATCGGATTACTCAGCTCGGTTTGACACACGCTCTCTTAGCATATGCAAACGTGACCATTTTACATACCAAGGTTGATACAGCCGATACCCAAGGTGGCATTGTGCGTTGTGAAGATGGCAGAATTGTACATGCTGATTGGATTATTGCAGCCGATGGCGTGCATTCTGGGATCCGAAAACAAGCTGGTATAGGAACCGTTGCTTGGGATTATGAACAGCAAGCCCTAGGTATTTCAATTCAATCCACCTATGCCGATGAGGCTACAGCTGACATTGCGCAAGGTTTAACTTGGCAGGCATTCACACCAGATGGGCCGCAAGCATTTCTCCCCATGCACGATAACCATGCCAGTTTAGTTTGGTATCATCATCCACAACGCATAGCTGAATTAAAAGCTTTAACACCAGCGGCTTTAAAAGACGAAATTTGTGCTTCTTTTTCGCCATATCTGCAAGAGCAAGTGACAGATTTTACGGTGCTTGATAAAGCGAGTTTTGGATTATTGCGCATGCACGCCAAGCGATACTTACAAGACAAAGTGATACTGATAGGTGATGCGGCGCATAGTATTAACCCTTTAGCAGGGCAGGGAGTGAATCTAGGTTTTGCTGATGTGGCTTGTTTATTAGAAACTATTGAGCATAAACGTTCTCTGGCTAGGTCCTATGAATTACCCAGAAAACATGCAAATTTACAAATGATGACAGCCATGGATGCGCTATATCATTTGTTTTCAAATCGCAATCCATTACTCAACACTCTGCGTAACACAGGATTGTTTCTTGCTGATAAAGGCGGATTTGCGAAACAGGCAGTGATTAAAAAGGCGATGGGTTTATAGTTTATGACGATATTTATAATTATTGGTATTTTGTTTGTTGCGTTGGTAGTCATTATTCCTTTATTAGAAAAGTCTGGTGCAAGGGTATCAGATAAAACAACCAGCAAATTAGGTAAATGGTTTATGCCATTAATCGGGATTATGCTTGTTGTGCAGTTAATTATGATGATGTTTCGTAGTTGAGGTTGTTACAGAGATACGTTTATTTAGTACTTTTATAAAACCCAGCAGTCTAACTTATAATACTGCCGGGCTTTTTTTGAGGCATCAATCCTTTATTTTGGCTGCATCTCTTGTTTTAAGTCATCAATACTTTCAACTCTTTATTTAAACCCAAAGACGCCAAATCCTTATTTGGGCGTTTACTTATGACCAACAGATTATTTGTGGTTAATCTGCGAGTCAACTTCCGCATCCCAGATCCCAGCTTCTGTTTCACCTTGAATCGTGCAATCCCCATCGCGGTATGTCATATCTGAATTGTTCTCTAAACGTTTAACATAGTCTTTAGTTAATGCCACAATGGTTGGTGTCATCCATAGAATGGCGAACATATTAATGACCGTCATCATTCCTAAAGCCATATCTGCCGCTGCCCAAACTTTTGGTAAAGCAGCCATTGAACCCCACAAAATCATTAATAAATAACCCAAAGTATAGAGGCTGCGGCCAACTTTATTATCAAGCTTGAACATGTGCAGGTTACTTTCACCATAGGCGTAATTAGCGACCACTGAGGTAAATGCAAATAAAGCAATCGCTGCAGCAACAAAGTCACTTCCCACATCACCTAAATGAAACTCCATAGCTGATTGAGTTAAGCGAATGCCTTCCATTTGTTCACCTGCTGAACCACCTGCAAGTAATATAATAAATGCGGTAGCAGTACACAGCACCATGGTATCGACGAAGACACCTAACATCTGTACAAAACCTTGTGATGCAGGATGGTTAGGATAGGGAGTAGCTGAAGCCGCGGCATGTGGCACACTACCTGAACCAGCTTCGTTTGAATACAAACCACGTTGTACACCGTTTGCAATTGCTGCTCCAAAAGTTCCCGCTACTGCTTCTTGTAAGCCAAATGCTTGTAGTACGATGTCCGTCAAAATCGTTGGTAGCATGTCAATATTTATAACTGTAATGATAAGAGCAATTAAAACATAACTTACACCCATAAATGGCACAATCCACTGAGCAAAGTTAGCGATGGCTCTTAATCCACCGATCACGATTAGTGCGGCAAGTAATATGATGACTAAACCGGAATACAACGTGTCGATACCATAAGCATTATTTAATGCATCAGTAATTGTATTGGCTTGTACAGCACTAAAGATAAAACCGTAGCCCATGAATAAACACAGCGAAAATAGCACAGCTAACCAGCGTTTCTTTAAACCTTGTTGAATATAATAAGCAGGTCCACCGCGGTACTCACCGTTAGAGTCTTTCACTTTATATAGTTGACCTAAGACACTTTCAGCATAACCAGTTGCCATCCCTAAAAAGGCTATTACCCACATCCAGAATATAGCTCCAGCACCACCAAGTGAGATAGCTACAGCAACACCTGCTAAATTACCTGTTCCAACACGTGCGGAGAGCGAGGTACACAATGCTTGAAATGAAGATATGCCCGCTTTATCAGCTTTGGTTGAGTTGCGCATAATTGAGAACATATGGCGAAAATATTTCACTTGGAGGAAGCCCAAGCGAACTGTGAAAAAGATCCCACCAATCAACAAGAGATAAATTAGAACCTTACCTTCACCCCACAAAATATTGTTAATAAACCCTACGGAGCTCACTACTAGATGATCAAGACCAGATAACAATGTATCTAACATGCATAAACTCTTTTAAGTGCTGAATTTTAAGTGGGTATAGTTTAAGGGAAAACCTAAAATAAATCATTGGTTTAGTGATATTTTATGACTTTAAAGGGAAATGTATGGCTGGGGTAGCAGGACTCGAACCTACGGATGGCGGGATCAAAACCCGCTGCCTTACCAACTTGGCTATACCCCAACAGGGAAGATACATTGTAATAAGATGGCTGGGGTAGCAGGACTCGAACCTACGGATGGCGGGATCAAAACCCGCTGCCTTACCAACTTGGCTATACCCCAACAATGGTGCGGAAGGAGAGACTTGAACTCTCACGCCGTGAAGCACTGGAACCTAAATCCAGCGTGTCTACCAATTCCACCACTCCCGCATTTCTTATTACACATTACTTTTAGTGGTAAAAAGTAATGGTGGCTACGGCGAGATTCGAACTTGCGACCCCATCATTATGAGTGATGTGCTCTAACCAGCTGAGCTACGTAGCCATACTTGCTTGGGCTGCCCCAATCGAAGTGGTGCGTATTATGTATATAAGAAGCGCCTTCGTCAAACGTTTTTTATGAAAAAAAGCATAATTGCTGTATATTTCATCAAGGGCTTAGTTTTATGTACTTTTTAACACCTATTCAGGTCTATTTATACAAGAAAACTTCTTGAACTGGTCTAATTCTAGACACTGACTTTGATGAAAAATAACCATAAAAAAAGGCTGAATTATACTCAGCCTTTGTTATGTATCTTGGTTCGATTTTTATCTTATTAAGTTGTCTGCAATATAGCTCTATACATTAAAACGGAAATGGATTACATCACCGTCCTTTACAATATATTCTTTACCCTCAAGACGCCACTTTCCTGCGTCTTTAGCACCTTGCTCACCATTACCTGCAATATAATCGTCAAAGGCAATCACTTCAGCTCGGATAAATCCTTTTTCAAAGTCGGTATGAATTTTACCAGCAGCTTGTGGGGCCGTTGAACCGATAGGATAAGTCCAAGCTCTGACTTCTTTGACACCTGCAGTGAAGTAAGTTTCTAGTGTTAGTAGATTGTAGCCTGAACGAATCACACGGTTTAAACCAGGTTCATCAAGGCCCATTTCATCTAAAAATTCAGCTTTGTCTGCATCGTCTAGCTCAGAAATTTCAGATTCAATTGCTGCACATACCGCTACGACAACTGCATTTTCTTTAGTGGCAATATCACGAACTTGATCAAGATAAGGATTATTTGTAAAACCATCTTCATTTACATTAGCTACATACATAGTTGGTTTTAAAGTAAGAAAGTGCATATATTGAATGGCTGCAAGTTCTTCTTTTTCTAAAGGTAATGCTCTTAGTAATAAGCCTTCATCCAAATGTGGTTTGATTTTTTCTAGTACTTTTAATTCGTATTTTGCTTCGCTGTCTCCACCTTTAGCTTTTTTACCCACACGTAAAATGGCTTTTTCAGCAGTATCCAAATCAGCTAAGGCTAATTCAGTATTAATCACATCAATATCTTCTGCAGGATTAACTTTACCCGCAACGTGAACAATGTTTTCATCATCAAAGCAACGAACAACATGACCAATTGCGTCAGTCTCACGAATGTTAGCTAAAAATTTATTACCTAAACCTTCGCCTTTCGATGCACCTTCAACTAAGCCTGCAATATCGACGAATTCCATCGTGGTAGGTAAAATTTTCTGAGGATTAACAATTGCTGCTAAAGCGTCTAGACGTGTATCAGGGACAGGAACAACGCCTGTATTTGGTTCAATCGTACAAAAAGGGAAGTTTGCAGCTTCAATACCCGCTTTTGTTAAAGCATTAAACAATGTTGATTTGCCGACGTTGGGTAATCCAACTATGCCACATTTAAAACCCATAATGATGTCCTAGAATTATTCTGCCGAAAAGCTATGCAATCTTTGTTGCGCAGCAATAAGGTCTTCTTTGATTAATATTTCTGTAGCCCTGACACTTTCATCAATGGCTGCGTCGATTTTTTCTTGTTCGTTTTGTGGGGCTCTTCCCAATACATGTCCAGTCACTCGACTTTTATGACCCGGGTGCCCGATGCCGATCCGCAATCTTAAAAAATCTTTTTGGTTACCTAATGCCGCTACGGTATCCCGAATACCGTTCTGGCTTGAACTACCTCCGACTTTAAACTTAGCCACACCAGGCGGTAAGTCAAGTTCATCGAAAGCTACTAAAATGTTTGCTACCTCTATCTTGTAAAAATTTGCAATGGCTGCCACGGCCTTTCCGCTTTTGTTCATAAAAGTTGTTGGGTAAAGAAGGCGTACGTCTTTTCCAGCTATACGTGTGCGACCGGTTAAACCAAAGAATTTACTTTCAGGGGAGAGGGTACACGAATAAGTTCGCGCTAAAGAAGAAACAAACATTTCACCAGCGTTATGGCGAGTTTTTTGATATTCGGGGCCTGGATTACCCAGACCCACGATAAGACGGATATCAGTCAACGATATTACTCGCTGTCTGCTTCACCTTCAGCCGCTTCATCGGCTGCTTTACCTTTAGCTGCTTTGATAGTAACAACAGCTAGATCGTGCGACTCACCTTTGGCAAGCTCAACTGAAGATACACCTTCAGGGAACGTTACATCTGATAAATGTAATGTTTGACCTAATGCAACATTAGTTAAATCAACTTCGATGAACTCTGGTAAGTTACCAGGTAAACAAGCAACATCAATTTCGTTGATGTGGTGTTCAGCGTGACCACCTTCAGTTTTAATTGCAGGTGCTGTTTCTTCATTAATGAAGTGTACAGGCACAGTTGTGTGAATTGCCTTAGAAGCATCTACACGTAAAAAATCAACGTGTAAGATTTTTGGCTTGTACGGGTGACGTTGCATATCTTTAACAATAGCGTCAACTTTTTCGCCAGCAATATCAAGTGTTAAAACGTGTGAGTAAAACGCTTCAAACTCTTGTGCTTGAACAAGTTTGTTGTGTGCTAATGTTACAGATACTGGTTCTTTGTCCGCACCGTATACAATCGCTGGTACTTTGCCTTCACGACGTAGGCGGCGGCTCGCACCTTTCCCTAAATCCGTTCTGACTTCTGCTTCTAAGTGGAAGATTGCTTCAGACATTGTAATGTCTCCAAAAAATATAATTAAATGAGTTGGTTTTTGCGACCAAAACCAACGTGTATGTTAGTTGAACTAACACCTTGAAATTCAAGGGCGACGAAGTTTAGCACCGGTACACAGAGGATGCAAGAAAGTGTACCAAGCAATCATTATTTATTAGATTTTGATTAGTTAATATTAAATACAGTAAATGTACTTATGGTCTTTTTTTAATTGATTAACGTATATTTATGTGTACAGTTTGTACCTATAAGAATAATAATAATTTTCTGTATCTTGTTTGATCTAGAAATTGTCACATTTTATAAGAATCTGATAAGTAAGTAGATTGATACATTGATACTTTTATTACTAGTGGAATACAACGTTTTGGAAGAAATAATATGAAAACACAAACTCGTTCTAAATTTAATAAGAATGCGATTGCTGTAGCGATTTCGTCTTCTTTACTAATTGCTGTACCAGCTCAGGTTGTTGCACAGGAAAGTGAAAAAGTCGCAGAGGTCGAAAACATCATCGTAACAGGTACTCGTGTATCAAACCGCTCTGCGGCAGATTCTCCAGTTCCGGTAGATGTCATTAGTGGTGAAGATTTCCGTCAGAACTCTTCGACTGATGTTCAAGACATGTTAAGAACAGCTGTTCCTTCTTTTGATATTAATACACAGCCTATTTCTGATGCAGCTACAATTGTACGTCCAGCTAATTTACGTGGTTTATCGCCTGATAACGTACTTGTATTAGTTAATGGTAAGCGTCGTCACAGAGGCTCGGTTATCTCTTTCCTCGGTGGTGGTATTTCTGACGGTGCACAGGGTGTAGACATTTCAGCGATCCCTTCTTTAGCCTTAAAACGTGTTGAAGTGTTACGTGACGGTGCGTCATCACAGTATGGTTCTGATGCTATCGCTGGTGTTTTGAACTTTATCTTGCGTGACGATTCAGAGGGTTTTGAAGCGACTGCACGTTATGGCTCTACTTATGAAGGTGATGGTGATAACTACATCTTAGGTGCCAACGCAGGTTTTGCTTTAGGTAGCAACGGTTTCTTAAATGTCACAGCTGAAATAAAAGAAGTTGACGGCACTGTGCGTTCTGTAGTGCGTAACGATGTGCAAGGGTTAATTGATAACGGTTATTACAGTCCTAATATTGCATTTTCAGATATCAACGGTTACACAGACGAAGTTCCTCAATATTGGGGTCAGCCTGACGTTAACGATGATGTAAAATTATTCGTAAATTCAGCGTTTGAAATCAATGATGAAACGGAAGCTTACTTCTTTGGTAACTATGCACAACGTACTGTGCAAGGTGGTTTTTTCTTCCGTAATCCAACTAACCGTGGTGGCGTTTATGCAGGCCCTAAGGTAAACCCAACAACAGGTTTACCATCAGATGCAGATGATGCTGTTGCATCAGTGCGTGTTGGTGATCTAGATGGACTTGGTCAAGGTGGTAACTGTATCTCTGGTATCCCTTTAGAAAATGGTGTGCCAAACCCAGCGTTTTTAGCACAAGTTGTCGCCGATGCGAATTGCTTTAGTTTCTTAGAAACAATTCCACTAGGTTTCGTACCGCGTTTTGGTGGTGAAAACGAAGATTTATCGTTCACATTTGGTGTGCGTGGTTTAATTGACGTAGGTACTGGCTTAGATTACGACTTCAGTGTACAACGTGGTTCAAATCGCAGTGACTTTGCTATCAGCAATACAGTGAATGCCTCTTTAGGTCCAGATACGCCGCGTAACTTTACGCCAGGTGGACAAGAGCAGACTGAAACGTTAGTCAATGCAAGCTTTGTGTATGGTGTTGATGTTGGTTTTGAGTCAGATTTATCTGTTGCTTTTGGTGCGGAATACCGCAAAGAAGAATTTGATTTATTTGCCGGTGACCCAGCTTCTTATGCATTAGGTCCATTGGCTGATCAAGGTTTCTCCTCAAGCTCTAACGGTTTTGGTGGTTTCCCTGCTAATACTTCGGCGTCTCAAGATTCAAATGCGTTATATGTGGATTTAGAAGCTGATGTATCTGAAAATTTAACCTTGCAAACTGCAGTTCGTTATGAAGATTTCAGTCAGTTTGGTGACACAACAGACTTTAAGCTAGCGGGTATTTATCACGTATCTGACACAGTGCGTATTCGTAGTGCATATTCTACTGGTTTCCACGCACCAACAGCGGGTCAAGCGAATATTACTAACGTAACCACGCAAAACGTAAATGGTGTGTTGATTGATCAAGGTACATTGCCTTTGTTCTCTTCTGCTGGTCAATTAGCGGCTGATTTCATTGAGGCGGATGGTAATGGTCGTCCAACATTAGGCCCGGAAGAAGCAGAAAACTTCTCAATCGGTGCTGCGTTTGATATCGGTGATACGAGTTGGACGATTGATTATTATACCATTGAATTAACGGATCGTGTTGCTTTAGGTGCCAACGTCAACTTCTTAAATGCATTAAATTCTGTAGCCCCTGCTGGTACAACATATAATAGTGTTTCAGAAGCATTAACAGGTTTAGACGCAAACGGTACTATTAATCGTCAAGAATTTATTGGCTTAGATGATTTATCACAATTCCGTTTCTTCTCTAATAGCTTTGATACAACAACTACTGGTATTGATGTAGTGGGTAACATCGGTTTTGATTTTATGGGTGGAGATTCTAAAATCACTGTCGCTGCAAACTACAACGAAACTAAGGTAGATGATCGCGGTACTATCAACCCAATCAGTGATGGTCGTGTTGCGGCAATCGAAGATTTACTACCAAACCTACGTGCTAACGTTTCTTGGGCGCATACTCAAGGTGACATTAATACATTGGTTCGTGCTAATTACTACGGTGGTTGGGATGATACAGGTAATGGTGTTAACGGTATAAGTGCAACAGTTCTTGTTGATGTATCAGTATCTTATCAGTTAAATGAAAATACACGTTTAGTTGCTGGTATTGATAACGTGTTTGATACTTACCCTGACAAAAACCCTAGCGCTGGCAGCTTAGGTCAGCTTTACTCTGAAGCTTCACCATTTGGTTTCAATGGTGGTACTTGGTACTTACAAGCTCGTTATACTTACTAAAGATAAAGTATATCTGATAAAAACCGCCGCTTTCAGTGGCGGTTTTTTTTGTACTATAAAACTATTTCTATGGTCAATATAGGAGTTGTTTTATAGAGGTATAAAGTGATTTTTTAAGAAGTGCTCCTACAGTTTTATTGTTTGGAAGTTGTAAACATTTATCAGGAGCGATGTAGCTTCGGTTTTCAGAGGATGTTTAGTGGAGATTTTGTGTGAATATTTTTCCAGTCAATGAATTAGCAAGTTTTTCAGCTAATAAAAAAGGAGACTAGAGCCTCCTTTAATTTAAATAAGTGTCAACTTATCTTGGTCCGAGATAATCGCTTAGTTAACTTTCAGAGCCAAACATCGCTGAGATTGATTCTTCGTTAGAGATACGACGAATAGTTTCTGCTAACATATCAGATAAGGTAAGTTGTTTTACTTTGCTGACTTTCTGCATCTTTTCACATAATGGGATACTGTCGGTTACAATAATCTCATCAATCACTGATGCTTCTAAGTTTTCAGGTGCGCGACCTGAGAAAATAGCATGCGTTGCGTAAGCAAAAACACGACGAGCGCCATGTTCTTTTAATGCTTCAGCAGCTTTTGCTAACGTGCCTCCAGTATCGATCATGTCATCTACAATAATACAATCGCGGTCTTTTACATCACCAATAATGTTCATAACTTTGGCTACGTTTGCTTTCGGGCGACGCTTATCAATGATAGCAAGGTCAATATCATCGAGTAATTTTGCCGTAGCACGGGCTCTAACCACACCGCCAATGTCTGGCGACACAACAACTGGATCATGGAAATCACGTTTTTGCATATCGTCTAGTAAAATCGGTGTACCAAAAGCGTTATCCACAGGTACATCAAAGAAACCTTGAATTTGCTCTGCATGTAAGTCAATAGTTAAAACACGGTCGACACCTACATTAGATAAGAAATCCGCGACGACTTTTGCTGTAATGGGTACACGAGCCGAACGCACACGGCGGTCTTGACGGGCATAACCAAAGTAGGGGATCACCGCAGTGATTCGGCCTGCAGAAGCACGTCTTAATGCATCGATCATGACGATCAATTCCATTAAATTGTCATTAGTTGGAGCACAAGTTGATTGGATAATGAATACATCTGAACCACGGACATTTTCGTGTATTTCTACAGAAATCTCTCCGTCGCTGAAACGACTAACAGTTGCATTACCTAGTTTTGTGTATAAGCGTTCAGCTACTCTGTTAGCTAGCTCTGGGACCGCATTACCGGCGAAAATCTTCATGTCTGGCACAGGTGGTTTCCTCAGTGCGAAGGTTTATTATAAAAGATATGGCTGGGGTAGCAGGACTCGAACCTACGGATGGCGGGATCAAAACCCGCTGCCTTACCAACTTGGCTATACCCCAATTGTTAATCCTTATCCCGAACGTCAAATATGGTCTTTATTTTTGTCAGCAGCGGTGATTCTGCCACACCCTTTGCAATAAAAGCAGTAGTGTTATTGTCCAATATTTGTCGGTGTTTAAGTAATTCTAACACCTCTAGTGCAGTTTCTTCCTTGTCAAAAACAGCGAAAATACAAGCACCAGTTCCCGTCATTCTCGACGGGGCGTAGTGTAACAAGTGCTGTAATAAATATGCAACCTTAGGATACAAGTTTACGACTAATTCCTGACAATCATTTCGAGTATTAGCAAAATTATAGTTTGCAAAATCTATTTTTGCGGTATTTCTTGTTAGATTTTTATGGGTAAAGATAGTTTTTGTGGAAATGTGTTCATTAGGATGAACCACAAGGTAATGTTGTTCTGACTCAGCATTGCTAGGGACGGGTAGAAAATGTTCGCCAACACCTTCTGCAAATGTTGTTTTCCCATTGATAAATACTGGCACGTCAGCTCCTAAGCTAAGGCCTAACTCAGCTAGGCTAGCTAATGGATAATTGCATTCCCACAAATAATTTAATACTACCAGCGCAGTTGCAGCATTAGACGAGCCTCCACCTAAACCGCCCCCCATCGGCAAGACCTTATCGATGGTAATATCGACACCTTTGAGTTTACCCGTGGAATCTTGTTGGGCTTTGCGATAAAGCATTTGTGCCGCTTTGACAATTAAATTATCGCACTCAGCTACATCCTCAAATCGTGTTAATAGGCGTATTTCGTCAACAGTATTTGGAGAGAACATGAGAGTATCGCCAAAATCTAGCATTTGAAACAATGATTGCAATTCGTGGTAACCGTCAGCACGTTGACCTGTAATGTGTAAGAACAGGTTTAATTTTGCCGGACTTGGCCACTTTTCGTTTTGATATTGTTCAATTAAACTCATCTATGGTATCTCTTATAACCATTCTTTAATTTTTATACGAATACTTTGTTCCTGCTCACCTGCTACATCTATCGTGATCGAAAAAGGTAAAACGAGCTTACCAACAGCCTGGTACTTGTTATAAGTAATTGTCACTCTGTTTGGGCAATAAAGTTGCTGACAAGATGGCTTAAATGATTTGATATTGGCCTGGGTTAGAGGGGAGTTGTTATCCGATTCATAAAAAGTGATCGCACCTTGACTTGATTTCAGATCGGCCTTAAGCCAGGCATGTAATTCATCCAATGGTAACCACCAGCCAGTAAGTTCAAAGAGCAGTTGTTGTGGCTGTGAACTAACGTACTTTTGTTCGTTAGTTTCAATAATAATACCTTGACTGTCTCGCTGAGCAGTAAATAAATTGATACCCAAAAATGTATTAACAGTGAGTTTGTACTCTTGATTATTCTGTTGCATATAAAAATATGCAGATTGTTTTTGTTGTGGTTGAATAATCGCTAAGCGGCCATTTACTTGAAAAACAGTTAACTGTGAAAGGGTTTCGGTAGTTGTAATGTCCTTAGGTTTTAGCGTTGCACACCCATTGAGCAATAGAAGAACGAGAAGCAATGAATTAGTGTAGATGAATTTATAAAGTTGGGATGCGCGAGGCAAAATAAACCTTCTTAACAATCAAAAATTGTTAGTTGTTGAATTCTTATAACATTGTATATCTCGGACAATCGTCCTGTCTATGAGAAATACCTGAGGGTTAACCTTTTAATCAGGCAGGCTTTTTCGTACAATGCACCCGAATTAATTATGAACACTATATATGACGATAATTGCCTTTGGCATTAACCATAATACCGCATCGGTTGACCTTAGAGAAAAGGTTGCTTTTACGCCAGACTCTTTGGCGGATGCTTTTGCGAGTTTAAAAAACATTCCTGATGTAAGTGGTTCTGTCGTTTTATCAACCTGTAATAGAACTGAAATCTATTTAGAAACCGATAGTAGCTCAGACAGTAGCTTTATTTTCACATGGCTAGCGAGTTTTCATCAATTAGATGAATACGATATTCAGAAACATGCTTATCTATACGAGAATGAGCAAGCGCTGGAACATATCATGAAAGTAGCCAGTGGGTTAGATTCATTGATTCTAGGTGAACCGCAAGTCTTAGGTCAGGTCAAACAAGCTGTCAGTGATGCGCGTCATCACGCTGCCCTGACTAATGAGTTTTACAAAGTGTTTGAGCATACATTTCAAGTAGCTAAACGCGTTCGTAATGAAACTGAAATCGGTGCTAACGCCGTTTCTGTAGCGTTTGCGGCTGTCCAGCTGGCTAAACAGATCTTTTCCCCTTTGCACAAAGCAAACGTTTTGTTAGTGGGGGCTGGAGAGACTATAGAATTAGTTGCTAAACATTTACATGAACAAGGTGCGATCAATATAGATGTGGCGAATCGTACTTTAGCCAAGGCCCAAGATATTGCACAAAATTTTAATGGCAATGCAATTACTTTAAATCAGCTACCTTCTCATCTCGCTTCGGCTGATATAGTGATTAGTTCTACTGCTTCGCAACTACCTATTATTGGCAAGGGAATGGTAGAGCACGCGTTAATTGAACGTAAACATAAACCGATGCTAATGGTTGATATTGCTGTTCCTCGAGATATCGAGAGTGAAGTGGGTCATCTGGATGAAGTCTACTTGTATACGGTGGATGATTTACAACAGATAGTTCAAGAAAATCTAGCAAATCGCGAACAAGCAGCCCTTGATGCTTTGGATTTGATAAAAGAACAGATTAGCCAATTTGCACAGTGGCAACAAAGTCAAGCTTCCGTAGACATCGTGAAAGGTTATCGCGAAGCAAATCAACAAATTCGAGATAAATTGTTAGTAAAGTGCAAACAACAAATAGCCGACGGTCAAAATGTAGACCAAGTGCTAGATGAGTTTTCGTATAAATTAACGAATCAACTCAGCCATGTTCCGACCAAAATTTTAAGCCAGCTGATAGCTCAAGGTGATCCGTTGGTGTTACACATTTTAAAAGCGACATTAGGATATAAACCTGATGACAGCTCAAATTAAGATCTTAGGAAAACGATGAAACAGTCAGTTGTTGTAAAATTAGAAATGCTAGTAGAGCGCTTCGAAGAAGTGCAAGCCTTGTTAAGTGATCCAGAGGTGATTGGGAATCAAGATAAGTTTAAAGCTTTATCCAGAGAATATGCACAACTTGAAGATGTCGTAAAGCATTTTAGAGAGTATCAACAAGCAGTTGAAGATATTGAGTCTGCGCAAGAAATGCTCAAAGAAGATGATGCTGAAATACGCGAGATGGCGCAAGAGGAGCTTAAATCAGCTAAGAGCGCAGTTGAAGAACTTGAGCAAACGTTACAAATTTTATTACTACCTAAAGATCCCAATGATGATAGTAACTGTTTCTTGGAAATTAGAGCGGGCGCAGGTGGTGATGAAGCTGCTATTTTTGCCGGTGATTTATATCGCATGTACTCGCGTTATGCAGAAACAAAAGGTTGGCGTGTTGAGCAAGTGTCGGCCAATGAAGGAGAGCATGGTGGTTATAAAGAAGTTATCGCTAATATTATCGGTGACGGTGCGTTTGGTGTCTTGAAATTTGAGTCGGGCGGGCATCGTGTCCAACGCGTTCCAGAAACAGAGAGCCAAGGCCGAATCCATACATCAGCTTGCACAGTTGCAGTTCTTGCGGAAGTTCCGGAGTCAGAAGCCATTGATATTAACCCTGCTGATTTACGTATTGATACTTTTAGAGCGTCAGGTGCAGGTGGACAGCACGTAAACAAAACCGACTCAGCGATTCGGATTACGCATATTCCTTCTGGTTTAGTAGTAGAGTGCCAAGATGAACGTTCGCAGCACAAGAACCGGGCTAAAGCGATGTCTGTTTTACAGTCTCGTTTAAATAATATTGAAGAAGAAAAAAGAGCGGCCGAAGAAGCAAGTACACGTAAGAGCTTGGTTGGCAGTGGTGACCGTTCAGAGCGGATCCGTACTTATAATTATCCACAAGGTCGAGTTACAGATCACCGTATTAACCTAACTCTGTACAAGTTAGATGATGTTGTTGCAGGTGATGTAGATGCCTTACTTGAACCCATCAGACAAGAACATCAGGCTGATTTACTTGCACAATTATCCGGTGATTAAACTTTTTGTCTGACTTATTGATGACGAACAATCCTGGGTCCCTAACTATTGCTCAAGCACTAGAATGGGGTATCCAAGCTTGCTCAGTATTACAAGAAACACATAGCGGTGCAGAAACTCAATACACTGAGCAAGATGCAAAAATAGATACGCGTGTTTTATTGTGTGAGGTACTGGATGTTACAACTGCGTATTTATTTACGTGGTCAGATAAAACATTAACAGTTGCACAAGTACAACAATTTGTGGCCTGGATTAAGCTTCGTCAAACGGGGCAACCCGTTGCCTATATTATTGGTAAACAGGCTTTTTATGACAGCGACTTTCTAGTAGCCCCTTGCACATTAATTCCCCGCCCAGAGACTGAAGTTCTCGTTGACCTTGCACTGGAAAAACTGAGTGTTTCTTCAGGACCATGTTTGGATTTAGGTACAGGAACAGGTGCGATTGGTCTATCTATTGCTAAAGCTGAGTCTGCTATTCAAGTTACTGCAGTTGATTTTGTCGAAGCTGCAGTAGAACTTGCTAAATCAAACGCAAGCAGGTTACGCGTAGCTAATTTTGAGGTTTTTCAAAGCGATTGGTTCACCACTGTTACCGGTAAATTTGCCGTCATAGTGAGTAATCCACCTTATGTCGAGCCGGATAGTCCATATTTACAGATAGGTGATATAATGCATGAACCTATGACCGCATTAACTGCCGCAGATGATGGCTTGGCAGACATAAAAACAATCATCGCAGGAGCTCCTGAATACTTGTTAAAAGATGGATGGTTATTATTAGAACATGGCCAATATCAAGGTCCTGCTATAAAAGACATATTTGCGGAAAATAACTTTTCACATATAACAACAATATGCGATTATGCCCAGCAACCTAGAATTACTTACGCACAATATCAATCAATTTAAAATAACAAATAAAAGGTTTTTACTATGGACATGATGTTTAAACATTTGCACTTAACAGCATTGGGCTTATCAATAGTGCTACTCACTTTACAGTTTATCGCACATACATTTGATATGAAGTTCAAAGAGGCAAAGTGGTTAAAAATCCTTCCACACATAGCTTACACAGTGTTGTTAGGCTCAGCAATTGGTCTATGTATTGTGTTAGAGCAGTATCCTTTTGTGCATGCTTGGGTAACGAGTAAGTTGATTGGGTTAGTCTTATATGTCCTTATGGCAACCTTGATTATCAAATGGGCCAGAAATAATGCGATGCGTGTCGTTGGCTTTATTGGAGCATTGACGTGGGTCATGATCACCGTGCAAGTTGCATTTTCCAAGATGCCATTATTTTAAAACATTGAGAACGTTATGATTAAAGCATGCAAAGTAGGACAACATACAGTTGCCAATGACCAACCATTTGTATTATTCGGTGGAATGAATGTACTCGAGTCTCGTGATTTAGCGCTGCAAATTGCGGAACATTACGTCACTGTTACAGAGAAACTTGGGATCCCTTATGTATTCAAAGCTTCTTTTGACAAAGCCAATCGTTCATCGGTGCATTCCTATCGTGGTCCCGGTTTGGAAGAAGGTTTGCGTATTTTTGAAGAGATAAGGCAAACGTTTAATGTACCGATTATTACCGACGTACATGAACCATATCAAGCAGCTCCAGTTGCTGAAGTTGTTGATGTTATTCAGTTACCTGCTTTTCTGGCTCGTCAGACTGACCTCGTTGTAGCAATGGCACAAACAAATGCTGTGATTAATGTGAAAAAACCACAATTTTTAGCGGCTCATGAAATGCGTCACATTATTAATAAGTTTGCTGAAGCAGGTAACGAAAACGTCTTATTATGCGAACGTGGTTCATGTTACGGATATAATAATTTAGTGGTTGACATGTTGGGCATGGATGAGATGAAAACCATGGCTCCTGTGATTTTTGATGCGACACATGCTTTACAAAAGCCCGGTGGTCGTGAATCTTCTGCAGATGGCCGCAGAGCACAAGCGGCTCAATTAGCTCGAAGTGGTATGGCATTGGGATTAGCTGGCTTGTTTATTGAAGCACATCCAGTCCCTAACGAAGCAAAATGCGACGGACCTTGTGCGTTACAATTAGATAAATTAGAGCCATACCTAGCGCAAATGCAAGCGGTTGATGAACTAGTAAAATCATTTCCTGCACTAGATACTTCTGCAGACTAATGATCATAGCTAAAAGGTACGAGCAAATCGCGTTTGCCTTTATCATGGCCGGGCTGATGTCTGGCTTTATGTCATTTGTTGTAACTACATTCAATATTGGTTTTATTGACGGATTAATAGGGAAATGGCTGCAGGCATGGAGCTTTGCCTTTATAGTGGCATTTCCAGCAATACTTATTTTATCCCCCTTAGTACGAAGGCTATTAACGGTAATTGTTAGACCATAAATTAGTACTTATTTCATTACTCATTACTAGAAACCATTACTCATCTCATTTTGAATCCATCGATGTTTTTCCACATAATGAAATGAAAATTTTATCACTTTATCATAAGAAAAACTAATGATAATATGCTTGTTATGTCATTGTGAAAAAGGTGTAATTTGATGCGTAAGAGATATCCACCATTAAACGCTTTACGCTCTTTTGAAGCAGCAGCAAAGCATTTATCTTTCACCAAGGCTGCCGATGAACTATTTGTGACTCAGGCTGCTATAAGTCATCAAATAAAGTTATTGGAAGATTATTTGCATATGAAATTATTTTTGCGCAAAAATCGAACTCTTTTATTAACTGAAGAAGGCCAGGCTTATTATTTAGATGTAAAAGACATCTTTGCGCATATTCATGATGCAACAGAAAAATTGATGTCCAAAGGCGCTAAAGGAGCGATTACAATTGGTATGCCAGCCAGTTTCGCCAGCCAATGGTTAGTTCCTAGGATTAATTTATTCACAGCTTTGTATCCAGATATCGATGTGCGTATTAAAGCCGTAGATTTTGATGAAAACTATATTGATGAGTCTATCGATGTTGCCGTTTATTACGGAAGAGGGCGTTGGGCGAATCTACATTCTACAAAATTACAAACAGAAACCTTAACGCCACTGTGTTCACCCTTGTTATTGCAAGGTGATAAAGCCTTAAATAGTCTCAATGATCTAGCTAAGCATACATTACTACACGATGCCTCAAGGTCGGTGTGGAAACAATGGTTATCTCACTTTAAGTTAACTCAAATAAATGTGAACCAAGGACCTATTTTTAGTCACTCCATGCTCGTGCTTCAAGCTGCCGCCTTAGGTCAGGGCGTTGCATTAGGGAACACGCTTTTAGCTAAACCTGATTTGGACTCTGGGCGGTTAATTGCCCCATTTGCTGAATCATATGATGCTAAAGATGGTTTTTACCTTGTGAGTGAGGCCGCCTTTGCCGACCAAGAAAAAATTACAATTTTTAGAGAATGGATTGTGCAGCAAATAGCAATAGAGGAACAAGCAAATGTCTAGTGCTGATGTAAAACCCCACTCGCTAAATTTGAATAAAATAGTATTATTAGCCATGGCGATAAGTGCCTTTTATGGCTTCTGTTACTTGTTGTTGAGTGCGTGGTCTACGCACAATAATTTGCCCAGTAATATTGCTCAAAAAAGCCTAGAAATTGCTTTAAATACTCAGATTATTCATGCATTAGCTATTTTATGTCTAGGTGGTCTTGTATTAACGCCGGTGTTTCAAAAAATCGCCAAACCTTTAGTGTTGGTCCAATACTGTTGGATTTTGGGCGTATTCTTATTTAGTGGGATGATTTACTTGAAACACCTTGTCGGTGTTTCAAGTATTGGTCTGTTAACGCCGCTTGGAGGACTTTTATTGATAATGGGCTGGTTATCGTTAGGTGGTGTATTTGTCTTTCTTTTCTGTAAGTTAAAATTTTACTCTACTACAGAAGGTCAAAATAAATGAAAATACTAGGATTGTTATGTTATTGCCGTGCTGGTTATGAGCAAAATTTAGCGCAAGAGTTAGAACATACAACAGCTGCACAAGGATTATTTGGCTTCGCTAGTGTACGACCAAATACAGGTGCAGTTTATTTTCAGTTTTATGCTTTGGAAGAATTTTCTCGCTGCGATCAAAAAATTCGGTTTGCTGACTTAATGTTTGCTCGTCAATTAATATTTGTTTGCGCTCATTTACCCGAGTTAGACCGGACAGATCGTCTTTCTGCTTTTGCTGAAGTTTTTGCAAATCAAAAAAATATTACAACATTTACCAGCGCAGTAGTCGAACATGCAGATACTGAAGATGGAAAGACATTAGCCAAATTTTGTCGTAAATTTTCTGTTCCATTAAGACAAATGTTACGAGCAAAAGGTGTACTGCAAAATAAAACGATAAAATCCAAGAATGGTCAGCAAAATATCGTTGGTAAATGTATGCATGTGTTTTTTGTTGATGGTGACCATGCATTTCTAGGACTGTCACTACCAAATAATCGTAGTCGTTTTGAAAACGGTATTTATCGTTTAAAGTTTCCAAGTGATGCACCTTCTCGTTCAACGTTGAAACTAGAAGAGGCTATTCGTTATTTTCTTACGTCAGAAGAACAAGAATCGTTATTAGCAGAGCATGCTACTGCTGTTGATTTGGGTGCTTGTCCTGGAGGCTGGACGTATCAATTAGTCCAACGCAAGATGCAGGTGGAAGCCGTAGATAATGGCGCAATGGATGAGCGTTTAATGGCTACTGGTTTAGTGGATTACTTTGCAGCAGATGGTTTTAAATATGCGCCACAATACGGCAAGGTAAATTGGCTTGTTTGTGACATGATTGAACAACCTGATAAGGTGGCTAATCTAATAACACAATGGCTGATAAAAGGGTATTGTGAACACACCATTTTTAATCTTAAGCTACCGATGAAGCAACGTTATGTTGCTATGCAAGAAGCACTTGCAAAAATTCAGACTGATTTGCAAACAGCACAGATGAGTTACCGCATTGCTGCAAAACACCTTTATCACAATCGCGATGAAGTGACTGTTTGTATTGTTAGACAATAACTTTTGCAAGTTATTGCAAAAAAAACTATCAAACACCCCCCTAAATGCTATATAATCCGCCCGATTTTTTTATGAACCAATTAAAAGTGAAAACAATGTCTGATTTAGCTCATTACAGAAATATTGGTATTTTTGCTCACGTTGACGCGGGTAAAACAACCACTACAGAACGAATCTTGAAACTTACTGGTCAAATCCACAAAACTGGTGAAGTGCACGACGGTGAATCTACAACTGATTTCATGGAACAGGAAGCTGAGCGTGGTATTACCATCCAATCAGCTGCCGTAACATGTTTTTGGAAAGATCACAGATTCAATGTTATCGATACTCCTGGACACGTTGACTTCACAGTTGAAGTTTACCGTTCACTAAAAGTATTAGATGGTGGTATCGGTGTATTCTGTGGTTCTGGTGGTGTTGAGCCTCAATCAGAAACTAACTGGCGTTATGCTAACGAATCTGAAGTTGCTCGAATCATTTTCGTCAACAAATTAGACCGTATGGGTGCTGATTTTTACCGTGTTGTTAAACAAACTAAAGACGTACTAGCAGCTAATCCATTAGTCATGGTGTTACCAATTGGTATCGAAGATGAGTTCGTTGGTGTTGTTGATCTACTAACTCGTAAAGCTTACGTTTGGGATGACACAGGTCTTCCTGAAAACTACACGATTGAAGACGTTCCAGCTGATATGGTTGATAAAGTAGAAGAGTATCGTGAAATGCTTATCGAAACTGCTGTTGAGCAAGACGATGAGCTAATGATGGCTTACATGGACGGTGAAGAGCCTTCTATTGAAGACATTAAGCGTTGTATCCGTAAAGGTACACGTACTATGGACTTCTTCCCAACATACTGTGGTTCTGCATTCAAAAACAAAGGTGTTCAATTAATTCTTGATGCTGTTGTTGATTACTTACCGAGCCCAACTGAAGTTGACCCTCAGCCATTAACTGATGAAGAAGGTGAGCCTACAGGTCGTCACGCATTAGTATCTGCTGATGAAACATTTAAAGCACTTGCATTCAAAATCACTGATGATCGTTTTGGTGCCCTAACTTTCGTACGTGTATATTCAGGTACCTTAAAGAAAGGCGACACTATTCTAAATGCAGCTACAGGTAAAACTGAGCGTATTGGTCGTATGTGTGAAATGCAAGCTGATGATCGTAATGAATTAGACAAAGCCCAAGCGGGTGACATCATCGCGATCGTTGGTATGAAGAGTAACGTTCAAACAGGTCACACTTTATGTGATCCTAAAGACCCAATTATTCTTGAAGCAATGGTCTTCCCAGAGCCAGTAATCTCAATTTCTGTTAAGCCTAAAGATAAAGGTTCAACTGAGAAAATGGGTATTGCAATTGGTAAAATGGTTGCAGAAGATCCAACGTTCCGTGTTGAAACTGATGAAGATTCAGGTGAAACGATCCTATCTGGTATGGGTGAATTACACTTAGATATCAAAGTAGATATCTTAAAGCGTACTTACGGTGTTGAATTAGAAGTTGGTCAACCGCAGGTTGCTTACCGTGAAACGATTACTCAAGAAGTTGAAGATTCATACACGCACAAGAAACAGTCTGGTGGTTCTGGTCAGTTCGGTAAAATCGATTACCGCATCAAGCCAGGTGAGCCAAACAGTGGTTTCACATTCACTTCATCTGTTGTTGGTGGTAACGTTCCTAAGGAATTCTTCCCAGCTATCGAGAAAGGTTTCAATGGCATGATGGAAGAAGGCGTTCTAGCTGGTTTCCCTGTGTTAGACGTTGAAGTTGAACTGTTCGACGGTGGTTTCCACGCAGTTGATTCATCTGCTGTTGCTTTCGAAATCGCAGCGAAAGGTGCATTCCGTCAATCAATTCCAAAAGCGGGTCCTCAGTTAATTGAGCCAATCATGAAAGTTGACGTATTTACGCCAGACGATCACGTTGGTGACGTAATTGGTGACTTAAACCGTCGTCGCGGCATGATCAAAGACCAAGAAGCTGGTGCAACGGGTGTACGTGTTAAAGCAGATATTCCATTATCTGAAATGTTCGGTTACATCGGACAACTACGTACTATGACATCTGGTCGTGGTCAGTTCTCAATGGAATTCTCACATTACAACCCTTGCCCACAAAATGTGGCTGAGTCTGTAATCGAAGAAGTTCGTGCACGTAAAGCTGAAAGCTAAGCTTTACGTTTAAAAAGTATTAAAAACCTACTCAAAGAGTAGGTTTTTTTTTGTCTACAATGTTTCTTTTATTTCAATTTTTGTTTTGTAATATAGAATCAATTAATCATTATAACTAGCCGATTATCTCTATTTTAATTCCCAACATATTACAAATAAAAATGAGATGAAAACCATTTAAAATATCAGGTACAATATAATTAGTTAATTACCCAAGGACATGGCAATGGCGTTACACCCTCGTGCTGGTAAACCAGCAACAAATACCGATTTAATCAATATTCCTCATCTTATCAGTGCTTACTATACGCTATTTCCAAATGCAGCAGAGCCAACAGAGGCTGTTACCTTTGGGACATCAGGTCACCGCGGTAGTGCCTTGAAAACTTCATTTAATGACGCTCATATTGCGGCAATTGCACAAGCACTAGCGGAATATAGAATCGCCCACAATATTACTGGTCCATGTTTTATTGGTATTGATACTCATGCATTATCAGTTCCCGCTTTGCACACCACCTTAGAAGTCCTTATTGCTAATAAGGTTTCTGTTGTGTTGCAAGCGAATGGTGATTACACACCAACGCCTGTTATTTCACGGATGATTTTGCAACATAATGCAAAACAAACTGAGCTAGCAGACGGTGTTGTTATTACGCCTTCACATAACCCTCCCCAAGATGGTGGTTTTAAATATAATGCTACGCATGGTGGACCGGCCGATACTGCAGCGACCCAAGCGATTCAAACCCGAGCTAATGCCTTACTTGAAGAGCGCAATGAAGATGTTAAACGTATTTCTTTACAAGACGCATTGCAGTCTGAACTTCTCATAGAAACTGATTTTGCTCAAGATTATATTGATGACTTACAAAACGTTATCGATATGGCTGCAATCAAAGATGCAAACCTTCAATTAGGTGTCGATCCACTAGGAGGGGCAGGGACGCGTTACTGGTCTATGATCGCCAAGACATATGATTTAAACATAACCGTAATTGATGACACTATCGATCCTACTTTTCGGTTTATGCACCTAGACAAAGACGGACAAATTCGTATGGATTGTTCCTCACCTTATGCAATGGCCGGTTTGTTAGCACATAAAGACAAATATGAGTTGGCATTTGGTAATGATGCTGATTTTGATCGTCACGGTATAGTTACTCCCACCCATGGTTTATTGAACCCTAATCACTATTTAGCTGTGGCCATTGATTATGTATTAACCCACAGACCGGAATGGGCAAAAGATCTTAAAATTGGTAAAACATTAGTGTCTAGCAGTATGATTGACCGGGTAGTTGCACATCGTCAGCGCGCATTAGCGGAGATGCCAGTAGGCTTTAAATGGTTTGTGTCCGGGCTACTGGAGCAAACCATAGGTTTTGCTGGTGAAGAGAGTGCAGGTGGTATTTTCCTTCGTCGTGACGGAACACCATGGGCTACAGATAAAGATGGTTTCATTTTATGTTTATTGGCCGCTGAGATTACGGCTAAAACAGGCTTAAACCCTGGTCAGTACTATGCTAAGTTAACTGAACAATTTGGTACGCCGTTTTACAAAAGAATTGATGTTGCAGCTTCACTAGAGCAAAAATCAGCACTTGCAAAAATGGATACATCAGTCATTACAGCTACGCATATTGCAGGAGAAGCGATTACAGCGTTACAAACTCATGCCTCTGGGAATAATGCCCCAATCGGCGGCTTAAAGGTATCCACTGAAAACGGCTGGTTTGCTGCACGACCTTCTGGTACTGAAAATGTCTACAAGATCTATGCTGAAAGTTTTGTAAGTGAAGCTCATTTAGAGGCATTACTTGCAGAAGCTCAGGAACTAGTGACCGAAGTTATTAGTTAAAAACGTCAAACAGGCTGTTTTAGTGTCATTTTTTGATGTTAAACCAGCCTAATGTTATTTTTAACCTTTAATTTGTTAATTAAATGTTAAAAACAGTTGTTTTGAATTCGTATTCATGTGTTTTCTGTGTTAATTAACATTTATTTAACACAAAGTCTGCTTCCCCTCTGCTACACTAATTCCGAAATTAAGAATTAAGGAATTTTTTCATGGCAGGTTTAACCCCTTCGTTAAATAAAACAGAGTTTAAAGCCTCTGTTATTCGTCATCTTCACAGTACACTCGGTACTGACGAGAATAAAGCAGATAATCACGCATGGTGGAAAGCAACCAGTGCAGCAGTTCAAGAACTTGTGTTAGAAGGTTTACGTAAAACACAAAAGACACATTATATGAATGATACTCGTGCAGTACATTATTTATCAGCAGAGTTTCTGATGGGGCGTTTATTATCAAATAACATGCATAACTTTGGTGTGTTTACTGAAGCAGAAAAAGCGCTAAAAGAGCTGGGTGTTAATTTGACTGATGTGCTAGAAGAAGAGCCTGATATGGCGCTTGGTAATGGTGGTTTAGGTCGATTGGCAGCTTGTTATATTGATTCATTAGCGACGTTAGAATTACCAGCAATTGGCTATGGTTTACATTACGAGCATGGTTTATTTCGTCAGGAAATACAAAATGGTGAACAGATCGAACGACCAGATAGTTGGCGTGATTATGGCAACCCTTGGGAAATTTGCCGTCCTGAATCCATTCAAGAAATCCCACTATACGGTTACGTAGAAACAAAATATGGTGCCAGCGGTGGGATCCAAAAAGAATGGCATCCAGCTATGATTGTAAAAGGTGTTCCTTGGGATATCCCGGTAGTTGGATATTCTGGCAATACGGTAAACGTACTTCGTTTATGGCAGTCAGAAGCATCCGATTATTTTAACTGGGATGTATTTAACGCGGGTGGTTATGTTGATGCCCAACGTGAAAATGTTCAAGCAGAAACGATTTCTAAAGTACTTTATCCCAATGATGAGACAGAAGCAGGTAAGGAATTACGTTTAATTCAACAGTATTTCTTCTGTGCGTGTTCTTTAAAAGACATCATTCGTCGCTACAAACGTGCGCATGGTGATGATTGGTCTCGTTTTGTTGACCAAGTTGTTATTCAACTCAATGATACACACCCTGCAATTGCGATCCCTGAACTCATGCGGATTTTAGTTGATAGAGCGGAGTTGGATTGGGATAGTGCATGGTCTATTTGTACCCAAGTATTTGCGTACACAAACCACACCTTATTACCAGAAGCGTTAGAAAAATGGCCTGTGCGCATGATTGAAAAGATCTTGCCACGTCATATCGAAATCATTTACGAAATCAATCATCGTTTCTTGTCGGAAGTTGAGAAAACATGGCCAGGAAACAACGCTATGAAAGCGAAACTATCCATTATCGAAGAAGCCGATGAAAAGATGGTGCGCATGGGGAATCTATCCGTTATCGGTTCTTTTGCGGTAAACGGTGTAGCACAGATTCACTCAGAGTTAGTGAAGAAAAACTTGTTCCCTGAGTTCGAAGAAATGTGGCCTGGTAAATTAACGAATGTGACGAACGGTATTACTCCACGTCGTTGGTTAAAAGCGTGTAACCCCAAACTATCGGCATTAATTGACAAAAAAGTAGGCGCTGATTGGCCGTTGCATTTAGATAAATTAACGGGTTTAGCTAAACATGCAAATAACAAAACGTTCCAAAAACAATTTATGAAGGTTAAGCAAGAAAATAAAGCCGCTTTAGCTAAAGAAATTGAAGCGTTAACAGGGATAAAAGTTAGCACAAAGGCTATCTTTGATATTCAAATTAAACGTTTGCATGAGTATAAACGTCAACACTTGAATTTATTACATATATTAGCGTTGTATCGTCGTTTATTAGAAAATCCCGATTATGACATGCATCCAAGAGTTTTCATTTTTGGAGCCAAAGCAGCTCCAGGCTATAAATTAGCAAAGGATATTATTTATGCGATCAATGCTGTTGCTGAGAAGATTAATGCAGACTCTCGTGTTAATAACAAACTCCAAGTTGTTTTCTTACCGAACTATCGAGTTTCTCTTGCAGAGAAAATGATCCCTGCAGCTGATGTTTCTGAGCAGATATCTACTGCAGGTAAGGAAGCGTCAGGAACGGGTAATATGAAGTTATCACTTAATGGTGCACTAACGATTGGTACTTTGGACGGTGCTAACATTGAAATTGCAGAAGAAGTGGGTGACGATAATATCTTTATATTTGGTTTAACCGTTGATGAAGTTGCTAAACTCAAAGCATCTGGCTATAACCCTTATGATTACTATTACCAAAACCCAGAGTTAAAAGCGGTAATTGATTGGCTAGATACTGATTACTTTACACCTGGTAAACCTGGAGCATTATCCTCTATTAAGCATAGTTTGCTAGATGGTGGTGATCCTTATCTTTGTCTTGCTGATTTTGCGAGTTACGCTGATGCGCATACCCGTTTAGATACAGCTTATCGTGATCAGCAAGAATGGGCGAAAATGGCAATATTAAATACAGCTCATATGGGTAAGTTTACCTCAGACCGATCTATCCAAGACTATGTGAAAAAGATCTGGAAACTTGAGTCATGCTCGGTTAAATAAGGTGTAAATTTTTCATAAATTACATATAAGTCGTATAATATAAACCTGTATATTTCATAGTAGAACATATACAGGTTTTTTTATGAATAGAAGAATAAAAGGTGCTTATCTTGTCATTTTTGCAACGTTCTAGAAACGCTAAGTCTTTGCCATACGAAACGTTCACAATCGGCGCACATACCAAAGTGACAGTGCATTGTGCTGGCGTAATAGAGTTCTCACCTATGCAGCCGTTGGATAATTTTGGACACAATGAAAACAAGGATAAAGACAGCAATGGTGATAAGCTTAGTCTTAAATCAGTTATTTATTCTTGTGGTGTGCATGGGAACGAAACTGCACCCATAGAAATATGTGATGCTTTAGTCACTGAAATATTGAATGAATCCATTATTGTTAAACACCGTTTAATGGTGCAATTTGCGAATTTACCTGCAATGGATATTGGTCAGCGTTTTGTTTCAGAAAATATGAATCGCTTGTTTAATGGCGCGCATGCAACAAGCTCTGAGAATTCAGTGGAGGCTCCAAGGGCTGCTTTATTAGAAAAACTTACCTTGGATTTCTTTGCCCGTGGTCCTGCACAAGCACAACGTTATCACTACGATTTGCATACGGCAATTCGTGCTGCTAAATATCCTCGTTTTGTGGTTTACCCTTATTTACACGGGCGCCCGTATAATCAAGAACAAATTTCATGGTTAGCTGGAGCAGGGATCCAAGCTATTTTACTTTCAGAGTCACCTACAACTACTTATTCATATTATTCTTCGAATGTTTGTCAGGCGCATGCATTCACGGTTGAATTGGGAAAAGTAAAACCTTTTGGCAAAAATAATATGCAAGAATTCACGCAAGCTAAAGATTTCTTATTTAATTTAGCAACAACAGTTGACTATAAAGCTCCACCGGTTTCTATACCTGTTTTATATAAAATTAAGCAATCTATAATGCGTAATTTTAAAAATTTTACATTACACTTTTCAGATGATACTCCTAACTTTACGACATTTAAGCAAGGTTCTGTGTTAGCTAGTGAATACGAAGACACTAAGTCAGAATCAGTTGAATATACTGTCCAACTAGATGAGGAAGCGATTGTTTTCCCAAACGCTGATGTAGCCTTGGGGCAGAGGGCTTTACTGACTTTAGAAGCGATTCAGACAGATGATATTTTAATAGAATAATGGCTACAAAGCCTTGGAAAAGTTGATTCTGGGTAAATAGATGAAATTTAGTGCGAATTAATTTTTTTATGGTGAATATTGTCTATACTTAAAAAACTTTAATCGAAAAAGTTTATTATGTATCGTTCAATAGAGATATATGAAAAGCAACTTGATAAGGTCAAAACAAAGCTGACAGGGAACTTATTACTTGCTTTCACAACTACGTGTGCCATTGGTTTACCTTTTTCGTTGTGGCGTTGGTTTGATATCGGTTTTCAACCTATCTTTGCAATTCATATTGTTATAACAGTTATTGCATACCTTATTATGTCACTCCCACAAAAACGGGATTATAAAAGAGATTTATACGTTCTCACGTTTCTTCTTACTTGTATGGGGATTGCTGGTTCATTGACGTTTGGATTGCAAAGTGGTGCTGCTACATTTATGACATTTGGCACGTTTTTAGTCGCTATTTTATGCGGTTTTCGACATGCTATTTCTTTTTCTCTTGCGTGGTGTCTGATTTTAGGTGGTATAGGATATTTATTTATCAATGGTGATCTTACTTATGCTGTCTCCCCTAACATTTATGCGAGTATGCCCTCTTCATGGATAACTGTGATTGTAGGTATTTTCGTCTCAAGTATGATGTGTCTGGTCTGTGGTGGGTTACTTTATCGTGAAATGACCCAAATGTTACAAACTATTGCTCATCAAAAAGATGAGATACATTTTTTAGCCCACCATGACGAATTAACAAAATTACCAACAAAACGATTTTTAGATGATTTTATTGAACGACAATTACTAGTTTCGCAACGTAATAAGCAAACTTGTGCTTTTGTATTTATTGATATCGATAAGTTTAAATCTTTGAATGATAAGTATGGACATGAATTTGGTGATCATTGTTTAATATATGTGGCAAATATCCTAAAAAGCTCAATACGTGATATCGATTTTGTTTCTCGTTTAGGTGGAGATGAGTTCTTTTTTGTATTACCCGAATTAGCATCCACCAATGCCAAAGTAGTCGTTCAAGATGTTCTCCAGCGAATATTTAGCGAGTTAAAAGTACCTTTTAGTTACAAAGAAGTGAGTATTCATTTAGAAATAAGTTGTGGAATTAGCTTTTACCCAAAACAAGCTAATACAGGAGAAGCATTAAAACGTAAATCTGATTTGGCAATGTATAAAGCTAAGTTAAATAGTGGAAATTCTTTTTGTTTTTATGAATGAGGTTTTTCTGTATTGTTTTTTATTCCGTAAAGATAAATCTTGCATGGTATAATCAAGACTTACTCCAATATTGATAGCCTTGGGAACAAGTATGAGTTTTATTCTAGATGAATGTCTTCAAAACGATACAATTTTTCTAGCCGACTTTCCTCTATGCCGCTTATTATTAATGAACGATAAACAATTCCCATGGTTTATTTTAGTTCCCAGGGTTTTGGATGTAACGGAAGTACACCAGTTAGATGCCGAGCAAACATCTCAGTTTAATTTGGAGTCAGCTGCTGTTAGTCATTTTCTTGTAGATTGCTATGCACCGGAAACTTTGAATATCGCGGCTCTAGGTAATATTGTTAGACAATTGCACGTGCACCATATTGCAAGGTTTACAGATGATAAAGCTTGGCCTAAACCCATTTGGGGATTATATACAGCACAACCGTATACTGACATACAGCTCCAAACATTACGTAAAAAATGTTTGGATTATGCTGCGATCGATCAACTCATCAACGTCAATCATCAATTAAATAAGAGTTAGATATGTTTTTAACCTCCACAGCCAGCTGAATGAGCAACTTATCTTTGCTTAATAAAAACCTGAGGTATCATCATTGTGTTTTTCTTTTCGGTGGGTTTTAGGGTCAAGCCCGTGTGCCTTGAGATGAGCCTCTTCAGCAGCTTTGCGTTCTTTATAAGAGTCGGGTAACTGAAAGCTTTTACTGTCTTTTAAAAGCAATACATTAGAAAATATGACAGCTAATACGCCAATGATGATTAATATAACCCAGCCAATAGCCATGATATTCCTTAAACTTTAAATTAGATAAATACGTAACGGTGTAGTATGGAATCAAACTGTTCCAGTATTATACTTTTTCCTTCTATATCCGATGCTTGTAGCTTATCATAAAGTTCTTGTTGCGGATATTGTTCTAATAGCGGGTTTGCAATAGGTGCGTAGCTTAAATGCCAAGGCTCTACACCAATACCACCTGTATCAAGTGCATAAGGTTGGGTAAAACCAAATTTCTTTGCATATTGAGTCAGCCATATAAAAAGATTTGAGCAAACCCCATTGGTATAATATTCAGAAGGGATTAACTTGAGTTGATGTTCCGCTGCAAGTGTTGCACGTTGGTCGTAAACATCTATATCAGTACCCCAATGGTGACGAGATGCACCAGGTAATGCCGACCAACGCAAAATGGCATGACATTTTTCATTATTATCCAATGCAGCAAGATCTATCGGTTCTTGTTTGTCATTTAGAACCGCTAGTTCTCCACGCCATTTTCTATTCCAAATTTGTAATTGACGCTCAAATGACCGGAAACTACTTACTATTTGACAATCCACACCTGCAGCAGAAGCCGATTCTTGTAAGTCTAAAAAAGCTTCTGCTGTAGCTTGTTGTAAGTGCATTTTTCCTGACTTATTACTCGGATCAATGGTATCCAAGCGAACTACGTGAGTATCCTTACATCCCATGAACTCCAAAGAATTCAACATGACTTATTGACCTAACGCGTTTACCAGAACCTGGTAATAAATATCTTCTAGAACGAGAAGGTCATCCGCTTTTACACATTCGTTTAATTGATGAATTGTAGCGTTAACAGGACCTAGTTCTACAACTTGTGCTCCGGTAGGAGCTATGAAACGACCATCAGACGTGCCACCAGCAGTTGATAATTCAGTATCTAGTCCGGTTACACTTTTGATTGCGGTTACTGTTGCTTCTACTAATGTTCCTGAATCAGTTAAAAAAGGTAAGCCGTTGTAAGTCCAATTAATATCATAATCAAGCCCATGCTTGTCTAAAATTTCTAACGTACGTTTTTGTAATGACGCAAATGATTGTTCAGTAGAAAAACGAAAATTAAAACATACAGCACATTCACCAGGAATGACATTACCTGCACCCGTACCAGCATGTATATTAGAAATTTGAAAACTAGTGGCTGGAAATGCTGCGTTACCCTCGTCCCATGATGTATTTGCGAGCTCAGTAATTGCAGCTCCGAATAAATGCACAGGGTTATTGGCTAAATGTGGATAAGCCACATGTCCTTGTTTTCCCTTGATGATTAAGTCACCGGTTAAAGAGCCTCTGCGACCGTATTTTACAACATCACCTACTACTGCAGTAGAGGAGGGTTCACCAACAATACAATAATCAATTTTTTCATTTCTTGCTTCGAGTGTATCAATAACTTTCGTTGTCCCATTGATAAATGGTCCTTCTTCATCTGAAGTAATTAAATATGCAATTGAGCCTTTGTGATTGGGATAATCTCGGATAAAACGTTCTGTGGCTGTTACCATAGCCGCAAGACTGCCTTTCATGTCTGCTGCACCACGCCCATAAATATACCCATTATGGATCTCTGCTGCAAAAGGGGGGTGAGTCCATTTTTCTTCTGGACCAGTAGGAACAACATCTGTATGCCCTGCAAAACAAAATACAGGCTCTAAAGTTCCTTTGCGTGCCCACATATTAGTTGTATCGTGGAAAACCATTGTCTCAATATTAAAGCCTAGTGGTTTAAGACGTTCAGCCATCATTGGTTGACAATGTTTATCCTCTGGTGTGACCGACGGTTCACGGATCAAGGCTTGGCAGAATTCAATAACTGAACTTGGGTTAGAAACAAATGAACGAGTTTTAGATTTAGAATTCATGCGAAAAATGCCTTGTAGTCTGTATCTTTGAAGCCAACAATAGAACGCTCACCATTGATTAAAATAGGACGTTTTATCATGGAGCTATTTGCCGACAATATAGCAATGATTTCTGCAGCAGGGGTGGCTTCATCAGCCAGCAAAGCTTTTGTCGAATCATCTAACTTGCGATAAGTCGTTCCTCTTTTGTTCATGACAACATTCAAACCATGCTCATTGAGCATCTTGGTCAACCATTGTTCAGAAATCGTTTCTTTTTTGTAATCAAATAAAGTGTAATCAATATTATGGTCAGTTAACCAAGTTATTGCTTTTTTCATGGTGTCACAACTTTTAATACCATAAATTGTCGTCATAACTATTACCTAAGTATTGGAATCTAAAATTTACTCCGAACATATTACTGTTTTTCAATGGATTAATTAACCCAAATTAAAAGTTTTTTGCAGTGTTTATCCGATAAAAATTATCATAACGGGCTATAAATTATGTTCTAAGTGTTTTTCTTACTTCATGAACGATATCTCTTACATATCAAATACTAGTTATCCACCAGATCTGTGGATAACTTTGTGTATATAAATTCTATTTAAAGTTTTGTTTAGGAAAAACAAGGCATTCCAAAATTGTATAAAAAATAAACTGTTAATATTGTGTTAAAAACTAAAATCTCGCTATACCTATTGTTTTTATTGGGTCTTAAGGATTTCAATAGGATGAATTTTTCTTTTTCATCCATATGTTTCGTTCAGCTACAGATATAATAACAACAGACAAAGTGCTATTTCTGTATAAGAAATACACATTGTGGATTAAAAAAAGGAAGCACCTATATTTTTCAACTATTTCCTATAAGATATCTTGTTAGTATATTTCATAAGAATAAATGGTTTAGTGATGTTAGATGTTTATGCTGGTGCACAAGCACAGGCAACTATTAAAAAGTATGGATTTACCCCAGAAATTTTTTCTGTCATGTTAGGCGCTTCTGGTGGTCCAAAATGGTTTGTTCTCGCTGGTTTAGATCGGGTCATTGTGCCGGAATTTCTTTGCCATGCTAGTCGACCTGTCGATATTGTTGGAACATCTGCAGGTGCGTTTCGCACAGCTTGTCTAACTCAGCGTGACCCAAGAGCTGCCATTAATCGTTTAGCGCATCATTATTCTCGTACGACTTATTCTGAAAAACCTTCTCCGACAGAGATTTCAGAAAGTGCCCGGGACATTTTACAATTAATGTTAGGTGAGCAAGGGATATCCGAAATTCTAAATAACAAACAATTCAAAGCTCACTTTATTACTGCAAGGTCTAAAGGCTTAGACAAATACACTCACAAATATGCACAAATGTTAGGTCTCATTTGTAGTGCAATGGGTAATACATTGTCGCGCAAAACTATTAAATCATTTTATGAAAGAGTAACGTTCGGGGTAAGAGAAATAAATTACGATTGCCCAGCCAAGCTTGGTAATACTTATGTACCACTTAACGAGAATAATCTAGAAGATGCTTTGGTTGCTTCAGGCTCTATTCCACTGGTGATGGACGGGGTAAGGAATATCACTGGTGCACCAACTGGTATGTATAGAGATGGAGGAATCATTGATTATCATTTTGATTTTTCAGTGCAACAACCTGTCAGTAGTTCAGGCTTAGTGCTTTATCCGCATTTTTACAAGAATCCAATTCCAGGTTGGTTTGATAAAGGTTTACCTTATCGAAAACCGCATACCAAGTCTTATGATAATGTAGTCATGTTGGTACCAAGTGATGAATTTATTGCAAAGCTACCCTATGGCAAGATTTCAGACCGGAATGATTTTATAAATTTAGATGTATCTTCACGGCTTAAATATTGGCAAATAATATTGAGTGAAACTGATCGTTTAGGCGAATTGTTTATGCAATGGTCAAGTTCTGATGAGATAATCGACAAAATGCAAGATTTTCATTTTTAAAATGAATTTGTGCTTGATTCTTAGCGTGCACATGACTATCATGCGCACAGATTTTGAGAATACATATTCTTATACTTCTACAGGACTATAGCTCAGTTGGTTAGAGCGCATCCTTGACATGGATGAGGTCGGCAGTTCGAATCTGCCTAGTCCTACCAACTCCTCATTAAAACAATCGCTAGTAATCTATCTAAAGCAAGTCTTTTCAAAACCTCTATATAAAGCAAATGAAAATATTAATTCTTTTGGCTTCGTATTTATAGCTATTAAAGCACACAAAATATTAAATTCACCAACACATAAATAAACTAATGATAAGTTATGATACTTGCCAAACTATTATCGAGGCTTATGACTTAGCTTTGATGTGTCTAACAAGGCAAGTATGCTAAATAAAGACTGAACCATAACAAACTTACCATGTTCAGGAGTATTTATTTTGGTTAAATATTCTACTGCCTTAAATAACTAGTAGCATTGAATTAATTGACCATGTTAGCAGTAGTAAAAATACTATTTGGTACTTGAGCCAAATGCTCTTTAATCTCGAATATTGAATTTTTTTCCTTGTTACATTTAACGTATCGTTGAACGGAAATATATATAAATTCAAAATACTCATCGTTGCCAAAGAGACACACATAGATTGCACATAACTTTCTGGGATTAAAGTAAATAATGCCAGTGCCAAGAAGATTATTATAAGATTCAGTACTCCAAAAGAAATACTGAACCTGTTACGGTCCTTATTCACTAGTTAACCCTTGAGCTGCTCCTCCAAAGAAACTGACTTTGCTTAATCCATATTTAATAATAGCATTACCAACTGGTCCACCTACGGCTCCAGAAGAGAGGCCAACTGCTACTGAGGTTCCAAAGCCAGCCCATGAAAAACTCCCAGATGTTGAAGCACTACCTAAATAAGATAGCCCTCCTAAAACAGCGCCAAAACCAGCACCAGGTAGACCAAAACCACCATTAACATTGTTCGCCTCGTATTGCGTTAAAGTTTGCATAGTATTTCCTCTTTGTTTGCGATATTGCTTATTAAATATAGTGGGTAAATTGTAATTGTGATACTGAACTGTAGTTTTGTTTTATCATTATTATGAAGTTAAGTAACTCAGATGAGTATTGTGTTCCTCAGTTATAACTGTAGTGTGTTCTCCAACCGTGTTTATATTTTTTCATCCAAATCCAGTTCCTGATTGGGTTGCAATCACTAATAAGAATAATACTTAATCGATTAAGTTTTTCTGTACATATCAAAAAAAATTATGCATCATTACAATAAATTAACATTTTAAGGACAATACATGCGCGGTTCATTAAGCAAAATACTCCAAATATCAACCCTGTTTTTTATTAGCCTGAGTACTCAAGTATTCGGGATTGAAGTTATCGTAGAATCTCCCAATAAAAATATTGTATTAAGCTTTAGTGATAGTGAAAACCTTGCTAGATATTCACTAAAATATAAGGGTACTGAAGTTATTAAGCCGAGCAAATTAGGTTTTACTTTTGCACAGGCGCCGTCATTTTATCGAGACTTTACCCTTACTGAGATTAGTCGCGCTAGCCATGATAAGACATGGGAGCAACCTTGGGGTGAGCAACGGTTAATTCGCGACAATCACAATGAAGTTCTCGTGCAATTTACTCACATGCAAAATAAAAACGTGATATTTAATGTGCGTGCTAGAGTTTTTGACGACGGAATTGGTTTTAGATACGAAGTGAAAAATGAGGGTGATATAGCCATCACTCGCGAATTAACAGAATTTTTCTTGCCTGATTCACACGCATCAAAGGCCTATTGGATCCCAGGTCAAGGGCGTGAACGATATGAATATTTATACAACGAAACCTTACTGAATCAAGTCAAAACAGCGCATACACCTATGACGGTCAAGTTACCTAGTGGTATTCATCTTGCCATTCATGAGGCTGCACTAGTTGATTTTGCCGGGATGAGTCTAACCAAGCAAGAACTGGGTAAATTTACTGCTGATTTGGCACCAAGAGCAGACGGTGTTCTCGTTCGTAAAAGCGGTGATTTTGTAACACCTTGGCGTACAATCACAATTGGCGAAGAAGCTGTTGACCTGATTAATTCTTACATATCACTTAACCTCAATGAAGCTAACAAGTTAGGTGATGTGAGTTGGGTAAATCCAGGTAAATATATAGGTATTTGGTGGGGAATGCATATTGATAAATTCACTTGGGGCTCCGGTGAAAAGCATGGTGCGACCACAGAGCGCACCATTGAATATATGGATTTTGCCGCACAACATGGTTTTGATGGTGTATTAGTTGAAGGTTGGAACACTGGTTGGGATGGAGACTGGATTGCAAACTCTGAGCTATTTTCTTTCACTGAGAGCTACCCTGATTTTGATATCAACAAGGTTACGGAACATGCCCAAAAAGTAGGTGTGAAATTAATCGGACATCATGAAACATCGGGTGGTATTACGAACTATGAAAAGCAAATGGAAGACGGCTTTGCTTTATACCAAAAAGTAGGCGTTGAGCAGATCAAAACGGGTTATGTTGCTCATGGTCAAAACCTTAAGCGACTTGATGAAAATGGGGTTATGAAATATGAATATACTGATAGCCAAGACGTCGTGAATCATTTTGTCAAGAACGTAAGCACTGCAGCAAAATACCAACTTTCTATCAATACCCATGAATCTGTAAAAGATACTGGATTACGTAGAACCTATCCAAACTGGATTTCACGCGAAAGTGCTAGAGGACAAGAATATAATTCTGGTTGGGCGCCACCTAATCCGCCAAATCATATCCCACTATTAGCATTTACACGCATGTTATCCGGTCCGATGGATTTTACGCCAGGCATATTTGACATGAGCTATGAGCGCATTAATGAAGGTGGCCCAGAATGGGGTAATAAAGAATTCCTACGCCCATTAAGTACCATTGCTCGGCAACTAGCACAATATGTCGTGTTATACAGCCCAATACAAATGGCGGCAGACTTACCTGAAAACTATGAAAATAATCTCGCGCCATTTCAATTTATAAAGGATGTTCCTACTGACTGGGAAATTACCAAAGCTTTACAAGGTGAGGTGGGACAGTATGTTGTTATTGCGCGTAAAGAGAAAAAACATCGTCAGTATACAGGTAATGATTGGTATATCGGTGCGATTACAGACCAAAATGAACGCGAGATTAGCATTTTGCTAGATTTCTTAGATCCTCAAGCAAGCTATGAAGCTCAAGTATATCGTGACGGTGATAAAGCAGATTTTCGTACAAATCCATACGATATCGTCATAGAGAAAAAGCAAGTAAAACGAGGTGATAAATTGAAGTTACGATTAGCTGGAGCCGGTGGGGCTGCAGTTCGTTTGAAGCAGTTGTAATTCACTCTTTATAATCTAGAACTTTTTATGTTAAGAGCACCTTTCTTAGTCTCAGAAAGGTGCTTTTTAATTCAATTAATAAGTCTTAGACTAACTAGTTAATACTAAAACGACTGTTTAATCCTTAGCTTGGGTTGCGAGTCTGATAAATAATTCGATGTTCTGTTCGTATTAAGAAAATATCTGCATCTTTCACGATTAATCAATTAGCAGACTTAAATCATTCCTTTTCAATTCACCTTGTTCGTTGGTTTTTTTATTGTTAAGTTGTAGGCATGTTTTGGCTAGAGCCTGTTTATTATGAAAATTTTTAAATTTGTTATTGGAGCGTGTGCTGTTTTATTATTAGGTTGTGGTGGCACATCGACAACCGAGATACAAACAGTTACCGAAAATGAAGTACAGATTCCTACAATTAATCCCCCTAAAACGGCGCTAGCGAAATTAGTCCCTGTATCCCGTGAACGTTTATTGCAATCACAGCAAAATGGCCTTTTTTATCAAAGTGTTTCCTCTGTAAATAGTACTGACAATGAGATGGTAGCTGCTTCTGAAGTAAGTACTTCAAGAAACTATTCTCAGACAATTACCCAAGAATTAGGGGTAGATGAAAGTGATATTATTAAATATGACGGAGAAAAATTATTTGTATTGACCACTCAAACACCCACTGATTTTACTCAAAGTAAGAGTGATAAAGCTGACTTTACATCACCAGGTTTCTATTACCCTGAAGAACAGATTATTCGAGTATTAGAAAAACAACCTAATAAAGAATTAATACAAACGCATACCTTATCATTTGTTGATACGAATAATGATATTAGGCAATCGGAAATATATATTACCGATAATAAAGTCATTACGATTGGTAAGTCTGCAGAGCTGATGTATTTTGATCAACGTTCCATTTATGTATCCGGTGCACCTAAGTTCTCAATTGATTTGCATGAGTTAGAAAATACTGGGCAAACTCTTCCTAGCTTCACATTTACTGGAGATGGACGTTTACTTTCATCGAGACGCATTGGTGATAAAATTATTTTGATCAGCAGTTTTGCTAATACTCCAAATGTTCCACTAGCCACTTCAGATGTGCAAAAAGCCGAAGTTTTATCCACTATTAAAGAGTTAGATATATTTGATTTTTTGCCTCAATATTCATTGGAGCAAAATGGTCAATTAATGAATGGAGCTTTAGTTAATGCTAATAGTTGCTTTATCCCAGAAAATCAGTCATTGAAGGACGGAACCTTAGGGCTTGTTACAATCACTAGTCTTGATATTAATGATCCTAATAACTTTTCATCTATATGTGTTAATGGATGGTTTGATGATGTATATGTATCTGCTCAGGATATTTTCTTATATGCTACTACCGAGGACTTTAGTACGAGTAATCAACCACAAAACAGTACTGTAGTTCATCATTTTGAGCTCAATCCTGAAGGCGAGTCTCAATACAATGGAACAGCGTTTGCTCCTGGTACAGTAGGGTGGCAAAATCCACAGTTGCGTTTTAAGCAAGAGGGCGAAAACCTTTTTCTGGTGACAACTGAATTTACAGCTGACGTTGCGGATAGATTTGACCATTATTTATCGGTATTTTCATTAAATGCAAATGATAGAGAGTTACGCAAAATTGGCCAACTTCCAGATTTACAAAGCAGTATTGAAATTGGTAAACCAAATGAAGACATTACAGCAGTTCGATTTTTTGATAACAAAGTTTATATAGTTACTTTTGAGCGGATTGACCCCTTATACGTTATAGATCTTAGTAATCCAGCGCGTCCATTAATCCAAGGAGAGCTGGAAATGCCTGGTTACTCTTCTTATTTACACCCCCTCAATGAAAATTATGTGTTAGGCATTGGGCAAAATATCGACCCAAACCGTTTTCTGGAGCCGCCTAACTCTCAAACCATGAGTGAAGAAGCTATACAGGAAGGAACTAAAATCGCTTTATTTGATGTGTCTGGCATCCCAAGAATTGTTAATGAATATGTGTTTCCAGAAAGTGGCACCCCTGCTGAGTTTTCTTATAAGGCTCTGACTTATCTTGCTAAATCAGAGACAGAGCATTGGTTTGCTGTCCCCATACAAACCTATACATACACTATCAACGCTGAGGGTTTATACGAAGATACGGGAAGTACTTTCATGGCTTTATTTTCGGCTGATTTAGAGGGCAAGGGACGATTGTTGAATCCAGGTAATGTAGCGCCAGACTTTACCAGTGATGATGGTTATGGCAACTACAATGACAGAGCAGTGATTGATGAAGAAACCATTTATTATGTTCATCATGGCAAAGTATGGCGATCATCATGGAATAACCCACAAATAGTGTTTGGACCGTATTAATTAATGGTACATTGCTTAAAAAGAACTTGCCAAGCACTCACATGCTCTTTAATAACTTCTTGATATTGTGAAAATTCGGTATGTGTTTGTTTATACCAGTAAGCTTTTACTGATTCAGCAATATATGTGGAATCACGAACTTGGTCTAGTAAAGGGGTAAACTGGTAGTGATATGAATTAAGTCTGCCACCGATTGCTTGAATTTTATCTACAAAAAACAAGTTTAAAATATTTCGTAATATTTGTAACTGCTGCTCCGTATCATTAGAGCATGACATGGTTTTAGAATATCTTTGTAGGCTTTGTGTTATCTGAGGGAGGGTATTAATAATGTATTTTTGTGTGCGCCACATTTTGGCGGGTAGGCGATATTTTTCTAATGCTTCCAAATGTATCTCTAAGTCTTTATTAGATAAATTTTTGAAGGTTTCTAGCTGGCTTAAAAATTGTAATGCATATAAAGTTTCAGTAAACCCATGGCTTTTAGTTTTATCTTCCACTGATAAAAATTCTCGAGTAAATCCAGTGCCTAATCTCACAGCCTCAGAATCTTGTAATAATCTAGCCCTAACCATAGGGAGGATTTGTTTTTTATAGGCGATTAAATCATTTAACTTTTTGCCAATAAGATGGTTATCAGGAGTGACTTGTTGACTACATATCGCCAAGGCATCAAGTAACTTTAGTTCATAAATATACCTTCTTGAGGGAGATTCAACTTTCCCTAAGGCGGTATTGCGTTGGGCAATAAGAGGGGCTAAAGGGCAATTATTAATAGCGTAAAATTCAGATAACTTAAGTGTTTTTTCTGGAATGGTAAGGGCCCGTTCAGATGCGTTTGGATAATTAAGAATTAAGGAAGGTTGGGTAAGACTGATATCCGTCTTCAATACTCTAGCCAAGCGTTCAGCATATTTTTCAGTGGCGGATTCTAGATCCGATTTACCGGTACAACCTATAATAAAAAGACTAACACAGAGTAAGATCAGTATTTTATATTTTTGTAATTGGTTCCAGACAGACATATTAAACACATTAATGCAGACGTTCACGTATACCTTTAAACGTTTTTTCGGTTGATGAGATCAATAAATTTTTTGATAACCAACTAGGGATCCATCCCCCTACAGTCGCCTCAGCTAAATAATTTAATTCATACCACGGTCCAAACTGATGGGTCATTGACCATTGAGCTGAGACCCCCTTGAGTTTCAATACCCCTGGAGTATCTGGGTACTGGTCAGATATATCCGATATCAATATAGAAAGGTCTTGTGTTTCAGGGTGGAAAACATGTTCTGAACGTGTGTACATTTCTCTGTCTTTAGCAGGCCAAGGACTAGAAAATACAGTATGCACATACCTAAACTGGGGCAGGGATTTATCTAATATTGTAATTTTTTTGCAAGACGCCAGCCAGCTACAATCTTTGCCAGCTGATTCTAGTAAGGTAAAAAAAGCTTTTGTATCAGCTTTAACATACATTTTTGCATTAACAGAAAAATGTTCCTCAGACACTTTTTTTACACTAATTAAAATTTTATTCTTTTCTGTACTATTCCAATCTGGTTTTACGAAAGAATTAACCTCATCCGTTGTTTTGGAAAGTTCTGCGTTGGCAAAAAAAATGGGAACTAAAATGGCTAGTATAGCTACGAGTAGACACTTACGTAAATAAACGAGTGATGTACTTAAATACGACATTAAAAATCTCTATGTTCGGCTAAATTATAAACATTGTGTATGCACATTATCATTTCCGATGTGCTCAATACTAAGTACATAGTGGCATAGACTACTCATAAGTATTGTTTGCAAGCTGAGTGCCAATATCTATATAATATACTACATTGTAGCACCTTGCGTTTTAGCAGGGTGTTTTTATTTACACAAGTGGCACTTCGTAGGTGTCACCACTGTTATAGGAAATTACATGCCCGTTATAACTCTTCCTGATGGTTCACATAGAAGCTTTGCTGAAGCGGTTTCAATCCTTGATGTTGCTAACGATATTGGTCCTGGTTTAGCCAAAGCGACGATCGCTGGTAAAATTAATGGTGTTCTAGCTGATGCCGTTGATTTAATTACTGAAGATGCTCACCTGCAAATCATTACTGCTAAAGATGATGAAGGATTAGAAATAATTCGTCACTCGTGTGCCCATTTGATAGGTCATGCCATAAAACAACTTTTTCCAGATGTAAAAATGGCTATAGGTCCAGTTATTGATAATGGCTTTTATTACGACGTGGACTTGGATCACTCTTTAACCCAGGACGATTTAGATAAAATTGAAAAGCGTATGCTTGAATTAGCCAAGACTTCATACAATGTGGTTAAGCAAGTTGGGTCGTGGCAAACTGCATATGATAAATTTGCCGACCGCGGTGAAGCATACAAAATGCAGATCCTTGAGGAAAATATCGGCAAAGAAGAAACGCCGGCGCTATATATTCATGAAGAATACGTCGATATGTGTCGTGGTCCACACGTTCCTAATATGCGTTTCTGTCAAAACTTTAAAATCCAGAAGGTCGCTGGAGCTTACTGGCGTGGTGATGCTGACAATAAGATGTTGCAACGTATATACGGTACAGCATGGGCAGATAAAAAGCAGTTAAAGGCATATTTAAATCGCCTAGAAGAAGCTGAAAAACGAGATCATCGCAAAATTGGAAAAACTCTTGATTTATTCCATTGGCAAGAAGAAGCACCCGGTATGGTGTTTTGGCATAATGACGGTTGGACTATTTATACTGAATTAGAGGCATATGTACGTAAAAAACTACGTCAATTTGCTTATCAGGAAGTAAAAGGTCCTTTGATGATGGATCGTGTACTTTGGGAAAAATCCGGTCACTGGGATAAATATGCACAAAACATGTTTACCACAGAATCAGAAAAGCGCGAGTATGCTGTAAAACCTATGAACTGTCCTGGTCACGTGCAGATCTTTAATCAAGGCCTTAAGTCTTACCGTGACTTACCTTTGCGTATGGCGGAATTTGGTTGTTGTCATCGCAACGAGCCTTCTGGTGCATTACATGGATTAATGCGCGTTAGAGGTTTTACTCAAGACGATGCGCATATTTTCTGTACCGAAGAACAAATTCTTGATGAAGTATCCGCTTGTATCAAGATGGTTTATGAAACGTATGCAACATTTGGTTTTGAAAAGATTGTCGTTAAGTTGTCGACGCGTCCTGAACAGCGTGTAGGTAGTGACGAGATTTGGGATAAATCAGAGGCGGCTTTAGCAGAAGCTTTACAAGCTAATGATATAGAGTTTGCGTACCAGCCAGGTGAGGGTGCTTTCTACGGACCAAAAATTGAATTCACCTTGTATGATTGTTTAGACCGTGCATGGCAGTGCGGCACCGTACAACTAGACTTTTCAATGCCTGGTCGTTTAGGATCAACTTACGTGGCAGAAGATGGTGAACGCAAAGTACCGGTTATGATTCACCGTGCGATATTGGGTTCATTAGAACGATTTATTGGTATATTAACTGAAGAATATGCCGGATTTTTCCCGACATGGTTAGCCCCAACTCAGGTGGTTGTATTAAATATTACAGATAAACAGAGCGATTACTGCGAAAAAGTGGTAAAATCTTTGGCTGAAAGTGGAATTAGAGTCAAACCGGACTTGAGAAATGAGAAGATTGGCTTTAAAATCCGCGAACACACTTTGAAGCGTGTTCCTTACATGTTAGTTATCGGTGATAAAGAAATGGAAGCTGGTGAAGTTGCAGTAAGGAATAGAAAGGGCGATGATTTAGGAAAAATGCCATTGGCAGATTTCTTAGCTAAAGCCCAACAAGACATCGCAGATAAAGTACTTAATTAAATCTCTTGGAGGAATAGCTCATTAAAGGCGCTAATAATAAGGCTCAGAGCGATAAAGCTCGAATCAATGATGAAATCACAGTAAACGAAGTTCGTTTAGTGGGAAAAGATGGTGAACAAATCGGTGTTGTGTCTTTGAGCGAAGCTCAGGCATTAGCAGATCAAAATAGTTTGGACTTGGTAGAAATCAGCCCGAACGCCCAACCACCTGTCTGTAAAGTCATGGATTATGGGAAATTCCTTTTCGAGAAAAGCAAAGCTCTTAAAGAGCAAAAGAAAAAGCAAAAGCAAATTCAGGTCAAGGAGATTAAATTTCGCCCTGGCACTGATGAAGGCGATTACCAGGTCAAACTGCGCAACCTGCGTCGCTTTCTGGAGGCTGGTGATAAAGCTAAAGTCACAATCCGTTTTCGCGGACGTGAAATGGCTCACCAAGACATCGCAATTACTCTTTTAAAACGTGTTAGAGCGGATTTAGAAGAACTTGCAAATTGTGAATCTTTCCCCAACCGTGTTGAGGGAAGACAAATGATTATGGTGTTGGCCCCACATAAGAAGTAGTCTCGGTTTACAAGTTTATTAACTGCACATTAATAACACCGACCTACAAATTTTAACCACCGGTATATCTGCAAAATATTCGGTTTACTATAACAATGCGGAGTTTTAGCAATGCCTAAAATGAAATCCAACTCTGGAGCAGCTAAGCGTTTTCGTAAGACAGCGTCTGGTCGTTTCAAATCGAAGCAGTCTCACTTACGTCACATTCTGACTAAGAAGAGTACTAAGCGTAAACGCCATTTACGTGGCAAAAAATTAGTTCATGTTTCGGATACTAAGCTTATCCAACGCATGTTACCTTACGTTTAAGACAGGAGACTGAATCATGGCTAGAGTAAAACGCGGCGTAGTAGCTCGCGCTCGTCATAAAAAAGTATTAAAGCAGGCCAAAGGTTATTACGGTGCACGTTCACGTGTTTATCGCGTAGCTGTACAGGCAGTAACGAAAGCTGGTCAATATGCATATCGTGACCGTCGTCAAAGAAAACGTCAATTCCGTCAGTTATGGATTGCACGTATCAATGCGGCATCACGTCAAAATGGTTTATCGTACAGCCGTTTCATTAACGGTTTAAAGAAAGCGTCTGTTGAGATTGATCGTAAGATCCTTGCCGACATCGCAGTTCACGATAAAGTTGCTTTTAGCGCATTAGTCGAAACGGCTAAGGGTGCATTAGCATAAATTTTAAGCAAGTTTAAGTTTTTGGGAAACGGTGAGTAGGATACTCACCGTTTTTTTTTATCTATCCCTCCAAAATCTATTTTTTCCCTGTGAATTCAATCTATTATTCGTGTAAAATACTCCGATTATTTTGATTTAACATCCACTTCCACTCGGGGATATCATGGATTTAGAAACTATTCTCAATCAAGCAAAAGCTGAGATTGAAAACGCACAAGATGTTGCGACATTAGAAGCTGTTCGTGTCGACTACATGGGTAAAAAAGGTAAGTTGACTGATCTATTAAAAGGCTTAGGAAAATTATCTAATGAAGAACGTCCTTTAGCCGGTCAAAAAATCAATGTCGCCAAGCAAGAAATTCAAGGTCTATTAAGTACTAAAATTGAGGCTTTAAAGTTAGCTGAAATGAATGCCAAGCTTGCAGCTGAATCCGTTGACGTAACATTACCTAGCAACGCACAAGACATTGGTAACTTGCACCCTGTTTCAAGAACGATTGCACGCATTGAACAATTCTTCGGTGAGTTAGGTTTTGCTACTAAAACTGGCCCAGAAATCGAAGATGGTTTTCACAATTTTGATGCTTTAAATATCCCTAAGAATCATCCGGCCCGAGCCGATCATGATACGTTTTATTTTAATCCCGACATGATGTTACGCACGCAAACTTCTGGTGTGCAAATTCGCACGATGGAAGCTGAAAAACCACCATTGCGTATCATCTCTCCAGGTCGTGTATACCGCAATGACTATGATCAGACACACACACCAATGTTTCACCAAGTGGAAGGTTTGATGGTGGATAAAAATGTTTCTTTTACCGAATTGAAGGGCATATTACACGACTTCCTACAGCACTTTTTTGAACAAGACTTACAAGTGCGTTTCCGTCCATCTTATTTCCCATTTACAGAACCATCAGCAGAAGTGGATGTAATGGGGGAGAATGGCAAATGGCTTGAAGTGTTAGGCTGTGGCATGGTGCACCCGAATGTACTGCGCTCTGTTGGTATCGATCCAGAAGAATTCACAGGTTTCGCGTTTGGTATGGGTGTTGAGCGTTTGACTATGCTGCGCTATGGCGTAAATGATTTACGCGCATTCTTCGAAAACGATTTACGTTTTCTTAAGCAGTTCAACTAAGGAGTTTTGCAATGATTTTTTCTGAAAAGTGGTTACGCGAATGGGTGAACCCGGCTATTGATACACAAAGTCTTGCTGAACAAATAAGTATGGCTGGTTTAGAAGTAGATGGTCTTGAGCCTGTCGCTGGCGAATTTAGTGGCGTCGTTGTTGGGCACGTTGTTGAATGTGGTCAGCATCCTGATGCTGACAAATTAAGAGTGACTAAGATCGATATTGGTGCTGATGAATTACTTGATATTGTGTGTGGTGCGCCTAACTGTCGTCAAGGCCTTAAAGTGGCGGTTGCTTGTGTTGGTGCGATATTGCCAGGTAACTTTAAAATTAAAAAGGCTAAATTACGTGGCCAACCATCATTTGGTATGTTGTGCAGTTTTTCTGAGTTAGGTATCAGTGACGACCATGACGGTATTCTAGAGCTACCTGCTGAAGCGCCAATCGGTCAAGACTTACGTGAATATTTAGATTTAAATGATACGGCTATTGAAATTGATCTTACTCCAAACCGTGCAGATTGCTTAGGCTTACGTGGTGTGGCTAGGGAAGTAGGTGTGTTAAATCAACTTACTGTAAATGAACCTGAAATTACAGCAGTTCCAGCGTCTATTGAGGATACAAAAAAAGTTGTATTAGATGCACCTCAAGCTTGTCCGCGCTATGTTAGTCGTGTCATAAAGAACGTTGATCTCTCTATTTCTTCTCCATTATGGCTTTCGGAAAAACTTCGTCGTTCAGGTATTCGCTCTATTGATCCTGTTGTAGATGTGACTAATTATGTTTTGTTAGAGTTAGGACATCCAATGCATGCCTTCGATGCGAGTACTATTGCCGGAGATATTCACGTGCGTTTAGCAAAGCCAGAAGAGAAGCTGGTTTTATTAGATGAGAACGAGGTAACTATTCAACCGAATACATTGGTAATTGCTGACACGGAAAAGCCACTAGCTTTAGCAGGGATTTTTGGTGGACTTGCTTCTGGTGTTACAACAAGCACTACAGATATCATCCTAGAGAGTGCTTATTTTACTCGAGATGCTATTTTAGGCAAAGCCCGTCAATATGGTTTACATACAGATGCATCGCACCGTTATGAAAGAGGTGTAGATCCTAGTTTACAAGAAACTGCAATGGAACGTGCAACCGCCTTATTGACTAGTATTGTTGGTGGTGAGGTCGGGCCTGTCGTCATTACCGAAAGTCTTGAATTTGTGCCACAACCTAAAAATGTAACTTTGCGTAAAGCACGATTACAAAAAGTGATCGGTATTGAGTTTGCAACAGAGGTGGTTAGTGAAATTTTAGAAAGACTTGGTTTTACCATTACCTACAATGATGGTTGTTGGTCTGTTTCTGTACCTACCTATCGTTTTGATATCAATATAGAAGAAGATTTAATCGAAGAAGTTGCTAGAGTCTATGGGTACAACGAGATCCCTAATGCAGCACCTGTTGCTTCTTTAAATATGTTATCAAGCAGTGAAACGACTTTGGACTTAGGTACTTTGAAACAAGTCTTATTACAGCAAGGCTATGACGAAGCAATCACTTATTCATTTGTCGACCCAAAAAAACAGTCAGCTTTATTCCCAGAGATAGACGCATTTATCTTACCTCATCCTATTTCTAGCGATATGTCGGCTATGCGTGTTAGTTTACTTACAGGCTTAATCGATACTGTAAGTTATAACCAAAAACGCAAACAATCACGAGTACGTATTTTTGAAACTGGATTGAAATTTATTCCAGATAGTGCCTTGGCAAACGGTGTAGCTCAAATTCCCGTTCTCGCTGGTGTTGTTTCAGGTACAGAAAAGTCTGAATCATGGGCTGGTTCTAATCCCGTAGATTTCTTTACAGTAAAAAGTGATATTGAACGACTTCTTAGCTTAACTGGTTTAGCTACAAAATTCAGTTTCCAGCGTTCTACGTCCGAATTTTTACATCCTGGTCAAGGTGCTGATATTTGTTTTAACGGTGAAGTTGTTGGTTTTGTTGGTGCATTACATCCACAATTTATGAAACTATTCGGTTTACAAGCAAATGTATTTGTATTTGAGATAGCACAGTCAGTTATATTAGAACGTACTTTACCTAGAGCTAAATTAATTTCTAAATATCCTACGAACAGACGAGATATAGCTATTGTAGTTAAAGATGAAGTTAGTTATGCTGACGTAAGATGTACAATCGACAATCTCGGTGTGAAGCAATTAGTTGACTTAACTTTATTTGATATATACACCGGAGATGGCATTGCAGAAGGCTTGAAAAGCTTGGCAATGACTTTAACTTTTTCTGATCCTGAAAAAACACTTGAAGAAGCTGACATTCAAGCTTGTATGGAAAAGGTGGTTTCGGGCTTAAAAAATACAGTGGATGCAACTTTAAGAGATTAAGAATATGGCTTTAACCAAAGCAGAAATGGCGGAACATCTTTTTGATAAGTTTGGGTTAAATAAGAAAGATGCTAAGGATCTAGTCGAAGCTTTTTTCGAGGAAATCAAGTCTTGTCTTGAAGCTGGGGAGCAAGTCAAATTATCAGGTTTTGGTAACTTTGATTTACGGACTAAAAGCGAGCGTCCTGGGCGCAACCCTAAAACAGGCGAAGATATTCCAATTAAAGCAAGGCGTGTTGTGACCTTTAAACCTGGTCAGAAATTAAAGTCTAGGGTCGAAATTGTAAAGGACTAATTCTCTGTCTCATTTTTTAGTTAAAACGTTAAAGAGGTACCTAGTGGTACTTCTTTTTCTTTTGCTGATTGCACTAGTTGCAATTGGCTTTCATTTATATTTAATAAACGATTCACAACAAGTATCTGACTCTTATAATCCCTCTAAGCATACGGTTTCACTTGAAACTTTATTAAGTGTTGAAGAGGTCAGATTGTTAGCTTTAACAGCTTATAAATACGACTCACCAGCTGACCTTATTCCTCTACAAGCAAAGCTGTTGGATACTGCCAGACAGTTGAATATGTCAACTGCAGATATTGATTTTATTAACTCCCCACGCCTACTTACTTATTTAAGATTTAATGCTGCTCGTGAGTGGTTTGAGCTAGAGGTAGAAAAGACCTATCAAAACCTAGGGGATTTGACTCCTATTAAGGAAAAATACCCAGAGGCAAAAGACTTATTTGCCTCAGCTGAAGCATTATTTGCAAAAAGAGATGATATTTTACAAGAAATTGCTACAGAGATTGCTTCTGAGCAGAATCAAATAGCAAATAAAACCCATATGGAAACAGCTAGAGCTATTTGGCTTGAAAGAATAAACAAAGACGAATAACAAAAAGGGTTTTAAATGCATCCAATAATGCTTGATGTCGCTGCTTATGAACTTTCTTCACAAGAGTGTGAAATATTAAAACATCCTCTAGTGGGTGGTGTTATTTTATTTGCGCGTAATTATTTCGATCCGCAACAATTACAGCATCTTACTCAGCAAATTAGAACAGCATGTCCTCATGATATTTTGATTGCGGTTGATCAAGAGGGCGGTAGAGTTCAACGTTTTACAGATGGTTTTACTAAAATCCCAGCTTTACGGACTATTAAAAACACTGCCAAGCCAGAACAACTTGCCTATGCATGTGGTATGGTCATTGCTACTGAGTGTTTATCCCGTGGCGTCGATTTAACATTTGCTCCAGTGCTTGATTTAGATGGTATTTCAGAAGTAATACAGTGCCGTAGTTTCTCAGATGATCCTAAGCAAGTATTAAGTCTTGCATCTGCTTTTATCAAAGGCTTAAATAGTTTAAATATGGGGGCTATCGGAAAGCATTTTCCTGGTCATGGTAATGTTCTAGCGGATTCTCATATAGCTATGCCCATTGACCCTCGCCCTGCAGAAGAAATCTTTAGTAATGATATGGCGATTTTCACCCAGCTCATGAGCGCTAATCGTTTGGCTGGCATAATGCCTGCGCACGTTGTGTATCCTCAAGTAGATGAACTACCTGCAGGTTTTTCACAAACATGGCTGCAAAGTATAATACGTCAACGTTATGCATTTTCTGGCGTTATATTTTCCGATGATTTATCTATGCATGCAGCAACTCAAGGAGGAAGCATGCTGGAACGTGTTCAAATGGCGCTGACTGCTGGTTGTGATATGGCACTTATATGCAATAATCAAAATGAGGCGGTGCATGTGTTAGACAATCTTGGGCATACCAAGGAGCACTTATCGTCTTATTCAAATAAAGTTAAGCAATTGCTAGCAAACACTTTCTTGTACGATGAAAGTATCAGTGGAAACGATACATACAAAACCTCAGTAAAGTATATACAGAGTAATGGCATATATTAATTGATAAGTGGATAAATAACTTAGATCTCTGTATCAGCAATTCCACTCACGTGATTAGCCCAGCGTGCAAAGACAAACAAAGTATCAGATAGACGATTCATGTATTGTAACACTACAGGCGCACACTCATGATGAGAACTAAGACTGACTAATTCACGTTCTGCTCGCCTAGCCACAGTCCTGCAAATATGCGTTTGTGAGGCTATTAGCCCCCCTCCAGGTAAAATAAATCGAGTCTGTGGAGGAAGTATTTTGGTCATAGAATCAATCAGATTTTCGAGCCAATCTACAGATTCATTTTGTAGCTGACTGTTATTCGATAATGCAAAGCCTATATTAAAAATATCTTTTTGGATTTGTAAAAATACTGCAATTATATAATCGTCATTAAGCTGACTTTTGGTAAATATAAAGCTATTTTTTAAGTTGTGACTTGCTGGCTCAATATTTGGTTTACCTTGTTCATCAGAAACTATGTTTTCATCTACAGGAACTCGATTGTTGTTCAAGTAAGCCAGTAACAAACCGATATGAGAATTTAGTTCATCTAATGTGCCATAACATTGCAAAAGAGCATCATCTTTTGGTTTGCGTAAAACTTCAGAAGCATAAACTTGTGTTTCACCTTGGTCGCCTGATTTAGTATATATTTTCATTTATTATTCCTGTGGTACTGAACGTCTATGCCTAGTTAATGTGACTACAAGTCCAAAGTAAGGGTGGTCAAAATAATGGATCTGCTTGGAAATAACGCGCCTGCGTTGTTGGAATTCATAAAAGGCGATTTGTCCCGTATTTGGATCTTTACTTGCAAACAAAATATCACCGACTACATGTAGATAGGGCACACCACTATAATATTTAATAAAAACCTTGAGTCCTCCATCGATCTCGAAAATAGGTCTATTTGAGATTTCTTCAGTGGATAGCTGGTCAGTATTTACCGTATATTTAACATTCTCAGGTGCAGTTAAATTTTGTTGTATTTGGGTCACAAGGGACGCTGGGACATTGGGTTCTGATGTAACTGGATTTTCAAGATTCATTTCTGCACTGCTAATATCAAGATTAGTTTCTAACTTATCAAAGCGTGTCACATTTTCATCAATAACATCATTTGAGAATAAAACCCTGATAGGCTCGACATCATTACGTATTTGATAATTGAGATTTTCTCCCGCTTGAATCCTGTGAAATGGAGCATTTTCTTCACCTTCTGCTACAGGTTGGCGCCAAGCTACATGCAGTAAAGGGGTCATTGTTTTATCAGAGCGTATGTCATCATACAACGAACTTAATGCTAAGGATGATTTAGGTAAAAAGTGAGGCTTAGTTGAATAATAGGGTATATAGCCATCATAGAAAATAGGTAATTTTTCATATGAATTTAGAAAGGGGGCATTGTCATCAGTCTTTGAGTTTCCCAACCACTCTACTAAAAAATCAACGAATGTCGGTTCTGGTTGGCACAGTGATTCTAGCATGCCAAACTCAATACACTTTGGTAGATGCTGTGCAACCGCATTTACATCTGGTTGTAAAAAGTCATTCATAAGTGCGTAACTATAATCTAGTTTATTAGTAGTATTTTGTTGAAAGACTTCGTTTTGCTTTGACTCCCCTTGCTTATTTTTTATGATCAAGAGTTCAACATCAAACCACCAATCTGGTGCGTTTTGAGCTTTTGTATCGAATGCTACTCCAAATAATGTGACAAAACTAGTTAATACACACAGTATAGAGTAGTTTAATAATCGTCGACTTTGAGTACTCGAAGAAGTATTCATTTTCTTGTTCAAGCGGTTAACCCTTCATCCATTAAGCTTGCTAAAAGTTGTTCCACCCAGTCTACACGAGCTTGGGCAAATTGGCATTCTTTAACGACTTTCAATCGAGTCGGACCATCAAATCGATACATGGTTGGGTGTTGCTGAATCATTTTTATTAAGTAACCAGGATCAATTCGTGCATCTTGTTTAAATTCGACCAAACCACCTTGAGCAGATGCTTCAATTTTCTTAATACCAATAATATCTGCCAAGAGTTTAAACTCAGTAACTTGTATAAGGTGTTTAGCTGGTTCCGGTAATAAGCCAAAGCGGTCAATTAACTCTACTTGTAGCTCATCAATTTCATGCTTGTCTTTACATGAAGCTAGTCGCTTGTACAAAGATAAACGCAGGTTAATATCACCAATGTATTTTTCTGGGAATAGTGTTGGTATTTGTAATTCTACATCCGCTTGTTCAGTTGCGACAAAATCAATATCGGGCTCTTTACCAGAACGGATAGCTGCAACTGCTTTGTCCAACATTTCCATATATAAACTAAAGCCAACTGATGCTATTTGGCCAGATTGGCCATCACCGAGTAACTCGCCAGCGCCACGTATTTCAAGATCATGTGTCGCTAGTGCAAAACCTGAACCTAGGTCTTCTAATGAGGCTATTGCTTCTAAACGTTTAATTGAATCTTTAGTCATACGACGCGGGTGTGGTGTTAATAAATAAGCGTAGGCTTGGTGATGTGAACGACCTACACGACCACGTAATTGGTGTAACTGTGCTAAGCCTAGATGATCAGCTCGGTCCATGATGATTGTATTCGCCGATGGTACATCTATCCCTGTTTCAATAATAGTAGTACACAACAGTACGTTGTAACGTTGATGATAGAAGTCATCCATTACTCTTTCTAGTTCTCGTTCTCGCATTTGTCCATGACCAATCGCAATCCGTGCTTCTGGAACAATGCCTTGTAACTCTTCTAAGGTGCTTGCGATAGTATCAATATCATTGTGTAAAAAATACACCTGACCACCACGTAATATCTCACGCATTATAGCTTCGCGAATTATCTCTTGGTTACGTTTAATGACGAACGTTTTGATCGGTAAACGTTTGGCTGGCGGTGTTGCGATGATAGATAAGTCACGCATCCCACTCATGGCCATATTAAGTGTTCGTGGAATTGGGGTTGCCGTAAGGGTCAGAATATCTACATCATTGCGAAGTGCTTTAAATTTATCTTTTTGACGCACACCAAAGCGATGCTCCTCATCAATGATCACTAAACCTAAATCAGCAAATACAATATCGTTTTGCAGCAGTTTATGCGTGCCAACTACGATATCTACAGTGCCATCAGTTAGACCAGTCATGACACTTTTTTGATCCTTGGCGCTAACAAAGCGAGAAATAACTTGTATGTTAAATGGCCAATCACTAAAGCGATTCACAAAGTTTTCAAAGTGTTGTTGAGCAAGTAATGTTGTTGGAACTAAGATAGCTACTTGTTTCCCGTGATGAGCTGCTATAAAGGCTGCGCGCATCGCAACTTCGGTTTTTCCAAAACCAACATCACCACAGACTAGACGATCCATTGCACTGGGCATGCCCATATCATTGATAACGGCTGAAATTGCTTGGGATTGATCGGGGGTTTCTTCAAATGGAAAGCTATTGGCAAATTTTTGGTATTCACTCCATTCAATCTTATGAGCATAACCCGGTTTGGCAGCCCTCTTGGCGTATACATTTAAAAGTTCTGCAGCAACATCTCGTACTTTTTTAGCCGCTTTTTCTTTAGCTTTACTCCACGTATCTTTACCTAAAGTATGCAGTGGTGCTGTATCTGGATCACCACCACTATAACGGGATATTTGGTTGAGATAAGCAACAGGCACATATAATTTGGCCCCTTTGGCATATTCAAGTGCAACAAACTCGGTATTTATACCGCTAGCGTTTAGTGTTTCTAAACCGAGGAAACGGCCAACCCCATGCTCCAAATGAACTATAGGTTGTCCAGTACTGAGTTCAGCTAAATTACGCACTATCGCACTTTCGTCAGTGGCTTTTCGCTTATCACGACGACGGCGTGAGGAAACTTGATGACCTAGTAACTGTGTTTCCGTAATAAATATTAATGAGTCATCTTTACCTTGTTGGATACAAAAGCTATGTTCAACCCGACCTACGACAATACTGGTTAAATGATCCTTATAATCTGAAAAGTAGCTTATTAGCTTCGGAGAAAAAGGAGTTTTCTTTAATACTTGTAATAGGTTTTCTTGACGACCTTGTGTTTCTGCGCAAAAGACAACACGGGTTGAAGCTTTTTGTTTTTTGATGAAATTCGTCAGTGCTTGTGCTGGAGTTTTTTGGGACACATCTAAAGCGATGTCTAATACCGGTTCTATATTGAAATTAGTTCTGCCAGCTTTATTTGGTAAAGTTCCAATATCGAGCGTAACTCTTGGCCATTTTTTGCACTGAGCAAAAAGTTCTTCCACAGGTGTATATAATTGTGCAGGAGGTAATAAAGGACGAACTGGGTTATATCGGTATTGTTCGTATCGATGATTGATATCATTCCAAAAACGACTTGCTGCAAATTCAATATCACCGTGCATTAACAATAAAGTATTATCGTGTAAATAATCAAAAATCGTCGCCGTTTCTTTAAAAAATAAAGGTAGATAATATTCAACGCCACCAGGCATGGTGCCTTTAGTGATTTGATAAAAGACTGATTCTTTAGTGTTATTCTCATCAAAGGTATCTAAAAAAGCTTCGCGGAACTGTTTTCGAGCATTTTGATCAGTAGGAAATTCTCTAGCGGGTAATAGCTTAATTTCACTGACTTTTTCTTCTGAGCGCTGGTCACTAGTATTAAAAAAGCTAATGCTGTCGATTTCATCATCAAATAAGTCAATTCTAAAAGGCTTATCAGACCCCATAGGGAAGAGATCTATAATGCTACCGCGCACACTAAACTCACTATGTGCCATTACTTGATTAACGTGTAAATAACCAGCTTGTTCTAACTGTCTGCGAAAACTATCAATATCAAGCGTTTGGCCGGTTTTCAAAAATAATACATAGTGGGCAAGATATTCTACAGGAGCGAGCCTTTGCATCGCAGTATTTACCGGTAAGATAATAACTTTGGGGTTATGGTTAGTCAGCTCGAATAACGTTTCTAGACGTTGTGATACAATATCTTGGTGTGGTGAAAAGTGATCATAGGGCAATGTTTCCCAATCAGGAAATAGTTGGATTTGACTAGTATTTGCTGCTCTGCCCAAGAAAAACAAAATCTCTTGTTCTAAGCGTTGCGCCGATGGACTATCAGGTGTCAGTAAAACGATTGGTCGTTCATCTTGCTGAATTGCATTAGCAATCGCTAGTGCACTACTTGAACCAGCTAGATTACCCCAACTCAAGACTTGTGGTTTGGCAGTATCGGCTTTAGTTTTAGGTAGTGTAGGAGTGAATAAATTAGCCATAAAAAGGAAAAAATCTCAGTTTGTTTGTGAGCCTGAACTTGCTTAGTTTATAGATGTCTTGTTAAGCAGACCAACTTTCTTGGTCATCGTCGCGAATGGTAGTAAATACAAAAATATATTATACCTCTATTCAGGCCACTTGGGATCATAAGAAATCTCCACCATTGAGTTTTTACTTCTAGTAATAAATTAAGTCTAAAGCTGATATCCTCATTTCTACTTATAACAGACCTTTATCCTTGTCAGTCGGAGCTGTTATAACGTACTATATTGAATCTCAACTCGGTAAACTGATGTTATATGATCCCTATATCGGCGCGGATTGGTTTTCGCTATAGCCACACCAAAAACAGCAATAGTTTTGTAGCTTTTATTAACTTTTTCTCGGTTTTAGGCCTTAGTTTAGGGATCTTAGCATTAATCGTTGTTTTGTCTGTTATGAATGGACTTGAGCAACAACTTAAGGATCGTGTATTAGGTGTTGTACCGCATATCGTTTTAGCTGCAACAACCCCTCAAACCACATTAGATAAAATTACTCAGCATAAAGGTGTCCGTGCAAGCTCTCCGTTTGTCACTACCCAAGCTTTGATCCAAACTCCTGGAGAATTAAAAGGCGTCGTTCTACAAGGTATAGTCACTAATGACGGGAATTCTCATTTTTCATTACTTACTCAGTTAAATTCCTTACAGCCTGGCAAATATAATATTGTGTTGGGATTAGCACTGGCGCGTAAATTAAATGTTGAAGTAGGGGATAGCATCCGTTTATTAATTCCAACGGTAAGCCGTTTTACTCCTCTTGGTCAAGTGCCAGTTCAGCGCAGAGTCACAGTATCAGGGGTGTTTAGTTTACAGTCTAGCGCGGATACTGACATGGCATTTATGGCTTTAGCTGATGTTCAGCGCCTCAGTAAGCAACGCATACCTGAAACACGAATTTTTCTACATGATGCTTTTGCTTTTAATCAAGTTTTGACGGATAGTTTATCAGACAGTGAAATGGATTTTGTTAGTTCCACATGGCGTACACAACAAGGTCCATTATTTGATGCTGTTAAAATGGAAAAAAACATGATGGCTCTGATGTTGTTACTGGTTATTGCAGTAGCGGCATTTAACGTGATATCAGCTCTGGTGATGGTTGTGACAGAAAAACAATCGGACATCGCTATTTTACAAACTCAAGGTTTTACGCAAAGCCAAATAGTGCAAGTATTTGTTTTTAACGGCATGTTTAACAGTTTAAAAGGTACCTTGTTCGGTACTTTTTTGGGAATGACTGCTGTTTATTGTCTCAATCCTTTTTTAATATTTTTTCAAGTACCCATTGCCTTAGCTGTTACTGGTGACCCGATCCCAGTACTCATTAAACCTTTACAAATTTTAGGAATTGTTTCACTTGCTATGCTGTTGTGCTTAATAGCGACCATTCCTTCAGCACTTAAAGCGTTAAAAGTGACACCTGCTACTCATCTAAAGTATGATTAGGTTATATCATCTTCTAAGCAAGGATACCCCTAATGGATAAGTACTTTATTTCTGCACAAGAATTACTTGAAGACTCTTTTCGTTTAGCGCATCAAGTATATGAAAGTGGTTTTAGACCTGATTTTATAATTGGTATTTGGCGAGGTGGTGCTCCAATTGGTATTGCAGTTCAAGAGTATTTTGAATACAAGGACGCAGCGACTGATCACATTGCGGTGAGAACCTCTTCTTATTATGGGATTGGTCAGCAATCAAGAGAGATAAAGGTTCACGGCTTGCACTATTTAATTGAAAATGCAAATGCTAACGATAAACTATTAATCGTTGATGATGTGTTTGATTCAGGCCGTTCAGTAGAAGCCTTATTGAAACAGATCAAACAGCAAATGCGCAACAACACTCCCGAATCTATAAAGGTTGCCTGTCCTTGGTATAAGCCACAAAACAATAAAACTGACGTCACGCCTGATTACTACATAAAAGAAACTGATGAGTGGATTGTATTTCCTCATGAAGTGTCTGGACTGACTAAAGATGAAATTCAGTCAGGTAAATCAGATCTTGCGAAGATTTTAGATCTTCTATAAACCTTTACACGCGATAATTGAATACTTGGCGCTTATCCTAAAATACATATTAGGTAGAAAAAACCTTTTAAGACTTGATGTCCTGGAGGGTTTATCTTTAAAGTGTTCCTTTAGAGTTAACAAGCAACTTTGCCTGAGAACCCAAGGATAAATAGTTTGCTATTAATTCTTTGGATCTAGAAAGCTTTCATCATTCCACGTGTATACCCAATGAGGTTTGTAAATAATCAATAAAGTCATTGTCATCCCATTTAGCATGGCCTCAGGGAATAACAACAATGGGATAAGTACTTCATAATTATCCACAACGATTTGCCAAGAATGTATCCCATTAAGTGCATAAAAACCGCCTAATAACCCCATTTTTACAGCGATAATTAATGCTCCTGGGAAGAAACCACATAAAAATACGTAAACAAATAAATGTCTTGGTATACGGTGAAAAGCAAAACTGTAAATGGAGTAGGTTAAAACAATGGGTATTAATGAACCAAATAGCCCATTAGCACCAAACATGGTCCATGTTTCTTTACCGACGATAGTTAACGCCAGCAAGACAATACCTGTAACAAGCACAGCATAGCGAAAACCCAAAGTAAGAGTTAATGCGCTGAGCCATAAGAAATGTACATTTAAACCCTCATAGATACCGGCCCTAAATGTCCATAAGAAAAACAATGCGGCGGTGGAGCCAAAGATTAAGTGTTGTACGTGTTTTTGTTCAATAAGATAACCCCAGTTAATTTGTTTACATACATAAGTAAAGATACCGAGATACAAAATAAGACTAAACATTTCTAGATCTGTCATAGTTACAGATTATCCTTAAAGATAAAAGGGAGGGGCTCAACCATGATACGCCTGTGGCCAGCTTAGAAAATATGAAGTGTACCATTAGATTAATTTGGTTTTAAGTGATAGGCATGCGAAAATCAAAGTATGTAAACTTTGTTTAATCAATAACTATGATACGCGACGACTTCCCATTTTTTCAGGCACAAAGTGATATTGTTTATCTAGACAATGCAGCTACAACACATAAACCTCAGTGTGTTATTGATTGTGTAATGGCAAGTTTAGTCAACGATAATACAAATGTTCATCGTTCTTCTTATGGCCTAGCAAGTCGTGTTACCAGTAAATTTGAAAAAGCACGTGAAACAGTTGCTCGTTTTGTGCAAGCAGATGATGCTCAATCCATAATTTGGACTAAAGGTGCGACCGATAGTCTTAATTTATTCGCACAAGCTTTACAATTAGAACCAGGTATTTTGTGTGGTACAGAAATTTTACTTTTGGAAAGTGAACATCATGCAAATCTTTTACCATGGCAGAGGCTTGCTCAATACTTGGGGTTACGCATAACCTATCAAAATATTGATTTTTCAGGTGGTATTGATTATTCGGAACTCATTAACAAAATCACAGATGAAACAGCCTTAGTTGCGTTTGCACATGTATCAAATGCTTTGGGATGTATACTTCCTGTTGCTGAATTATGTGCAAAAGCACGTCAATGTAATGCGGTATCCGTGGTGGATGGCACCCAAGCTCTAGCTCATTTCCCAGTGTCAGTATCTGCGTTAGATTGCGATATTTATGTGTCGAGTGGGCATAAAATGTTCGCACCAATGGGGATAGGATTTGCCTATATTAAACCTGAAATCTTAGCTAAATTACCACCAGTACAACTCGGTGGAGAAATGGTAAAACATGTAACATTAGCCCAAAGCACTTGGCAGGCAGGAGCTTTGAAGTTTGAAGCGGGCACACCAAACGTACCAGGAGTCTTAGCACTGGCAAGTGCGGTTAATTATATAAGCGAGCACCGGGTTGAAATAAAACAACAAGAATCCCTGCTGTATGACTTTATCAAAGCAGAGTTTGCTAAACGCCCTCGGATCAACTTATTTAATCATCATTTAACGCCTGACCAGCATGTTCCCGTATTTAGTTTCACGGTTAAAGATGTTGATGCTTATGATATTTTACGGATATTAGACGAAGCACATATCGCTTTGCGAGTAGGGCATCATTGTGCGATGCCATTAACACAAGCATTGGGGATCCCTAGTTCATGTCGTATTTCATTATGTGCTTATAATACACTCACAGAGGTCAAATACTTTTTTACTCACCTTGATCGAGCGCTAGCATTGTTAGCAAGTCAAGTCACTGAGAGTAATAAAGCGGTGCCGTTACAATGTAGTGAGCAACTAAATAAAAAAGTTGAGACAGTACGGGATATGTTGCCACTAGCGAGTCAATTCAGTTCGGATTTGACTTATGAACAAGTCTTACGTTTATTGATGTTAGCAAGCAAACAATGTCCATTATTGGAACAAAATGCACATATATCGCAAAATCATGTGGCGGGTTGTGAAGTCGATGTGTGGCTTGCGCAAGATCCTCAGACACACCTGTGGCAAGGTTATGCTAACAGTAAGATTATTAGAGGGTTGTTGGCAATATTACTGGAGAAAGTAAATAGCGACTCAATGCAAAACCGTGGAGATGACAGTCTAACGGTCAAACCGACTGACCGGCAACACCCGAAAAAGCAAGATTGTGCTAAGCTACATTCCAACCGACAAGGAGATAGTTCTCTAAGACAAGCATCGACAAATTTGACGACTTACTTACAACGTCTTGGTATTTTACGTCAACTTAGTCAGTCTCGGGTTGATGGTTTGCAGCACGTAATTGCTCGATTGTCTGTTTAGCTTCAATCCACTGCGACATAAATTGTGTTGCGCGATACTGCGTTTGTTCAAACATTTTACGGGTAAATAATGGGGCTCTGTGTGTCTCTAAATTCTCTGTCACCATTTTAATCTTTTCTTTTAATGCCAGACTGTGTTCAGTATAGGTAAATTCGCGTTTTAGTATTTGATAGCCTCTTGCTTGTTCAGCATGCCACTGCTTCTCATCTGTGTATAACGCAACTGCTAACTTAGCAAAGTTTTGATAGTCTTTTGGCGTTAAAAGAGCGTTTGTTGTTTTTGATGCGATTCCTTCCCAAGCAATACTAGAGGCTACACAAGGTGTACCGACTCTTAATGAGTCAAATATTTTACCCTTTAAACCAGCACCAAAACGCAGTGGAGCAAGGTGCACTTTGGCAGCTTGCATTGTAGCTTGGGCATCTTTAGCCCAACCTGAGATAAAAATACCTTGTTTGGGTTGATGAAATTGCTGTGCTTTTTCTGGTGTATAAGCACCATAGATATAGCATTTTGCCTGAGGTAATTGCGCATGAATTAAAGGCCAAATATGTTGCGCAAGAAGCTGAACAGCGTCCCAATTAGGGGCATGACGATAATTACCAATAAATACAAAATCTCTGCGCTCGTTGAGTTCTATTGTAGGGTTCTCTACAGTATCGGTGTTAGATATTAAAAAAGGGCAATAATGGAGGATACTTTCTGGCAAGCCATAATATGTTTGTAATAATTCTCTTTCAGCTCGTGAAATAATTAAGTTGATATCGCAGCGCCACATACTCGCAATTTCCCTCATTGCAATATCTGAATTTAGACAGCCCTGTAGAAGCCCTGGTTCACTATTCAGGGTTAACAAATTCGCAATATCGATAGCTTGTTCTGGATGTTTTTTAACTATTTGATGGCGTATATGACGGAGCGAGTGAAAATCTTCAGTATCTAAGATTAAACAAGCATTAGGAGCCGCCTCCTTGATACGCCAAGAGAACTGCTCTTCAATCATAAACCGATCAAATACGGCAATTTCTGGCTGTAGTTTAGCAATGAGCTTGTCAAAACTGCTGTCATTTAACGTAATTTCATGCACAACACATTCTAGTTCCTCTAACCCTTCACTATTGTCTGAGCGCTGGGCTGTTGAGGCAAAATGTAATTCATAGCCCAACGCTTTTAATTCGGATAGCAAACTCAGAAGATGCTGGCCAGCTCTGAACTTCTAGGTTCCGGCCACACTGTGCCAATTATAAATGCAATGGGTGCCATATGTTCCTCTCGCAACTTGTCTAAGATTTAGAATAGACGTAGCATGTTGGGTAATATAATAAAAAAAGAGAATTTTAGCATGGCACAGCAACATTTAGTATTTGGAACTGGTTTGATTGGCTCATATCTTTGTGCGCATCTTCTGCGTGCTAATTATCCAACCAGAGCTTTTGGCCGTCCCAGTTTTGCTGAGCACTTTACTGATAATTTAACCATCTCGGATTATGCTGATAACTCTTGGCAAGTTTCATTGCCGGACAATACGTTCACCACAGATATTTCTTTACTCGAACAAGCTTATGATATTGTTTGGTTGACTCTGAAATGCACGAGTCTAGAAGCTGCCATACCTGATTTAAAACAGGTAGTGGGGCCTAATACACTTATTTTAGCTTGTCAAAATGGAGTAGGTTCACAACATATAATTGAATCGGCTTTTCCTGACAACAAAGTATTACGCGTTATGTTTCCTTTTAATGTCGTCAGTCCGCAGTTAGGAGAGTTTAAACGAAGCTCATCTGGTTCGATTGCCTTTGAAAAAATAACCCATACCAAAAATACGAAATCAGGATTAAAAGAAAGCCTTGTGCTTGGCCAGATTGCTCAAGCTTTACACTGTGGTACATTTCCGGTAATGATGCACAAGGATATCGAAGCGCTATTGTGGGCAAAGGTACAATTAAACCTGACTAATTCAGTGAATGCGTTGTCAAATTTACCGTTAAAAACGATGCTCCTTGATTCGGGCTATCGCAAGATCGTTGCTGGTATGATGCAAGAACATGTCAAAGTGTGTCGAGCTGCAGGTTTTTCCTTACCTAAAATAACTACCGTACCAGCCGCCATGGTACCTTACGTTTTAAGATTACCTACGCGTATTTTTAGTAAAGTGGCGAAATCGATGGTGGAAATAGACCCTGAGGCCCGACTTTCAATGTGGTGGGATCTTGAATATGGCAGGTCGACAGAGATAGATTTTATTAACGGCTCGACGCTTCGCTTAGCTAAACAGCAAGGCGTAGCTGTGCCTATTAACACAGCTGTTTATCAATGTTTGAAAAAAGCAGAGCAGGGGCGTTTAGCAGGCCAACCTAGGGTGCAATATGCACCTGATGATATTTGCCCCCTCAAACTAAATACTTGAGCACCAAGCGTTTAGTCAAACCAAGCACGTGTTCGGTTAGCAAACCACACCAGTGATAACATTACAGGTACTTCTACTAGTACGCCAACGACAGTCGCTAATGCCGCACCTGAGTGTAAACCAAATAAAGAAATGGCCACAGCAACGGCGAGTTCAAAAAAGTTTGATGTACCAATCATACAAGCAGGAGCTGCCACGTTATGGGGTAATTTAATGCGTTTTGCTAGGTAATAAGCTAAGGCAAAAATGCCATATGTCTGTAGCATTAGGGGAATTGCAATCATCAAAATAGCACTTGGTTTGGCAATAATGGTGTTAGCTTGAAAACCGAATAACAAGGTTACTGTGGCCAACAAACCCATGATTGACCAAGGCTTTAAGCGTGACAGAAAATTCGTTATTAGTCTTTCATCATTGTGTTTATTTAACTGTTTGCGAGTTAATACCCCGGCACCTAAAGGAATAAGGACATACAAAATTACAGAGAGTAACAAGGTATTCCATGGTACTGTGACATCGGTCATACCGAGTAGTAAACCAGCCAGTGGGGCAAAGGCAAAAATCATGATGACATCGTTGATGGATACTTGTACGAGCGTATAGTTAGGGTCACCTTTAGTCATTTGACTCCAGACGAAGACCATCGCAGTACAAGGCGCAACACCTAATAAAATCATGCCAGCGATATATTCTGACGCTGTGGTGGGGTCTACCCAGTCAACGAATAATACTTTGAAGAATAGCCACCCCAGAAAAGCCATCGTGAAAGGTTTGATCAGCCAATTGATCAAAATAGTGAGGACTAAGCCCTTTGGGTTTTTACCCGTATCTTTAATAGCACTAAAGTCAACTTGTACCATCATCGGGTATATCATCAGCCAAATCAGTACCGCAATAATGATGTTGACATGTGCGTATTCAAACTGTGCAATTAAGGTAAATACGCCTGGAAACAATATACCAAAGCCAAGCCCAGCTAAAATAGCTAAACTCACCCAAATAGACAAATAACGTTCAAATAATCCCACTTTTATTCTCCGATTAAATAATCCACTTCATTATTCAAGGACGTTTATTTCAATGTAGTGGATAAGCTGTCAAAACCTATAATTATAACGATACGTTGTTAATAACGGCGCATAATATATATGGTTTTGTGAATATTTCTACTATTGGTTATAGAAAACTATTTGCCATAACTTAATGAAATTAATCAAAGACTGCAATTGTTTGTCTGGAGAGGGCGAGTAAGCGACCATCTTTGTCCCAAACATGCATTTCAACAGCACTATAACCGTCTTTTGCATGAATTGATTGGTCATCAAATGCCACCCAGTCACTCAGGGCTAGTTCCGGTAGAGGATGAATAAATTCAAGGTTCCAATTAATTGTACTCGCTGGAGTAGGCCACTTTAACATTTGTAAAACAGTTGGGGGAGTAGCATCTAACAACCCTACTAACGCTACATCGCTCATACTACCTTCTGTATTTTTATGCCGAAACCAGCCCTGGTAATAGTCGGTTTTCCGCCCAGTAAATGGGATACCACCACCGAGTATAGCTAAGTCGAAATTCTTTAAGAATTTGGGAGTAACCTTGGGTATTTGTGGTATGAAACTTCTTTTGTTTGGTTCTCCTAAGGTCAATGGAGGCGCATTATTAATTTTTATTTTGGATTTGCGATCCCGGACAAAACACGCTTGAACTAGAGTGCATGTTTTATCTTTCTGTTTCCCAAATGCTAACCATTGTGAGACATTTTTCCCCGTTCTAACCTCTTGTACTTCAATGTCTACAGGTTCGTCTGTCAACATAGGTCCGACAAAATTAGTATTAATATTTTTTACTTGGAATTCAGGATGTACTTTTTGTTTTATTGCATGAAATAACAGTGCAGCAGACAACCCACCATACACAGTTCTGCCTTGTGACCATTCTTTTGGGATGGTTAAAACGTGTTTTTTAGGGTTTTGTAAATAGTTGTCACAAGCATCTATTATTTTATTAAAGTTCATATTTACCCTACTGGTATGACAAGATGAACACGAGTATATCGACTCCTTTACGCAATGCAATAGCTTAAAAGAGAATCTAGGAATATCTTATAAATATACACTTATTCATGGCATGAATTGGTAAGTTTTTGTTAAAACGATAAGATATTACAAAATCACAATATTGGAGTAACAGTGTCGCTGATTAATTTCGTTCATGCTAATGGTTTAGTTGCATCTACCTACGGTGAGTTCTTTAGGTATTTGACGTTACCTGTTTTAGCTAAGCATCAGTTCGCCCACCATCCAGAATTTCCTTTAAATGATCAATGGTCCAATCAAGTTTTAGAGCTTGTTCAATATATTGAAGCTCACTGTACTACCCCTATTATTGGCATGGGACATAGTTTTGGTGCTGTGATTACATATAAAGCAGCTTGTCTGCGACCAGATTTATTTAAGGCGGTTATTATGTGTGATCCGCCTTTATTAGTCGGTTGGGGTGGGCGTCTGTTTGGGTTAGCCAAGAAAACCCGCTTTATTGATAAAGTTACCCCAGCGAAGATCTCTCTAGGTAGAAAAAAACACTGGTCTAAAGATGTTAATATTGCTCAGTATTTTGCGACCAAAGGTTTTTTTAAAAACATCACAGACGAGGCGATTTATCAATATGCTTTAGGTATTACTGCATTGTCTACTTATTCCGATGACCCCCAAACACAAGTGTATGGTGCGGCAAAGCCAACTAATTACTATCAACTTACTTATGACCCCTGTATCGAGGCCAACACTTTCCGAACAATACCAGATGATGTTGACAAGCTTTATGGTCAATTAACAGTGCCTGGGCTTTTACTCACTGGTAACAAGACAGATGTGACCTTCCCATTATTTCAAAAACATTTTTTAAAAGGAAACTTTGGGTTTGAACATGCAGAAATACCCGGAGGACATATGTTTGTTTTAGAGGAGCCAGAACTTACAGCGCAGTACATAAATAAATTTTTAGCGCATTTATAAAATATTTGAGTTTTTAATTATGTAAAAAAGCCCCGTAAGATAAGATACTTACAGGGCTTTTTAGTACGACTTTTTATTAGGCCAATTTAGCTAACATATGAGGAGTTACTAGCACAACACCTGACTCAGATACTCTAAAGCCTCTAGCGCGGTCTTGTTCATGATCGATACCTATTTCCATACCTTCAGGGAGCACACAACCTCGGTCTATAACAACTTTTTTGAGATTACAATGACGGCCAATTTCAACATTCGGCAAGATAACAGCCTCTTCGATTTTGGAGTAAGAATGTACACGCACATTTGAAAAACATAAGCTTTTTCTTAGTTGTGAACCAGAAATGATACAGCCACCAGAAACAACAGAATTGATAGCTTCACCACGGCGACCGTCTTTGTCCCATACGAATTTAGCTGGTGGGAGTTGTTCTTGGTAGGTCCAAATTGGCCACTCTTCATCATATAAATTTAAAGCTGGTACAGGTTCTACTAATTCCATATTTGCTTCCCAGAAACTATCGATAGTACCTACATCACGCCAGTAATTATTCTTTTCACCGTTCCCAAACTCAAAGGCATTTACTTTTTGGTGTTTGATGATTTCGGGGATGATATCTTTACCAAAATCACGCTGAGAATTGGTGTTTTCCTTATCTTTTTCGAGTTGTTCGAATAAAAACTCAGTATCGAAGATATAATTTCCCATTGATGCTAGGCAATTTTCTGGATCATCTGCTAATGGTGCAGGATTTTCTGGCTTTTCTGTGAAATCAGATACCATAGAGTTTTCATCCACAGCCATGACACCAAAAGCTCCAGCCGCTTCAGAGCAAGGAACACGCATACAGCTCACAGTCATTTTAGCCCCTGACTCAACGTGATGTGCAAGCATATTACCGTAATCCATACGATATATATGGTCACCAGAAAGAATCATGACATATTTGGGTAACTCATTACGTATGATATCGATATTTTGGTAAACAGCATCAGCCGTGCCTTGGTACCAATCTTCAGAGAAACGTTGTGAGGCTGGTAAAATCTCGATAGATTCACCTAATTCTTTTTTAAAATGGCCCCATCCACGGACGATGTGTCTAATTAACGAATGTGATTTATACTGTGATAAAATCCCAACACGACGAATCCCTGAGTTAATACAATTCGAAAGCGGGAAATCAATAATTCTAAATTTACCACCAAAGTAAACCGCCGGCTTAGCTCGCCAATCAGTCAATTCATGGAGTCGAGAACCACGTCCACCAGCTAAGACTAGCGCGTAAGTATCACGGGTTAGATTACTTACGTAACGAGGGCTTGAATGAGGCATGAAAAAAAATCCTTCTATAAAATGTAGATTGTTTAATCAGTTTATATTTTAGGCATGTGCAAAATATAAACATAATCCGTTAACTTTTTGTATTTTATACAGTTATATGACTATTGTAAATCGCTTGTTACCAAAACAAAAAATGTTGCCGGATCATCTTAGTAAAACTAAGGTCTAATATCGAAATCAATTATTTATAAGATTAATATCCTTCCTTACACGTAGCTAATCATGTGTGCATTTCGCACAAGGTAAAACCAAAATATTCTCTCTAACGTTTATATTTTATGCGTGGGGTGTGTCTGAACAGCAAATATTTGGCTGATGAGAATCAAGAAAATAATCGACAATATAATGTGTAGAGAAATTGTCGCATTAGCAGTAGAAATAATTTAAGAGATGTTTTGTGTTGTCGATATAAGTTAAGAATTATATTTTTTCAATATGAGATAAATCTTATATTTATTACGTGAAAAATTAAATGAGGTTTAATTTGTCAGAGACGTCAACCATTGATAAACAGATCGCGTTGCTAGAGCGCCGTTTGGCTCGTGAAAAAAGTGCTCGCCAACAAGCCGAAAAGCTGTTGATAGAAAAATCCCGTGAAATTTATTACTCTAATATTAAACTTAAAGAGACCCTTACTGAGTCTGAGCGCAAACGAGACGAGCTAGAGTTTTTATTAATCTCTAGCTCGTCGATTACTGAAAACACTGAAAGTATTGAAAAATTACAATCGCACGTTACCGAGCTAAGTGCCAACTTCCTACAGGCAGAATATGCCGTTGCCTCTGTGCTACCAAATGAGACTTTGCAATATGACTTGAATACTCCGGTGTACAGTAACCAAAAATGGCAAACGCTAAGATTTGTTGTCGATGCAATTAATGCAGTATTAGTCAAACATAAATTTAATAATGATTGGCAAATATTACCTTTTAGTATCGAACATTTAGGTTTACTGGAGGTTGAACTGGTTATCCGTAGGAAAACTTTAGACGAAGAAAGTTGTTTACTTTCTTGTTTTGTTTTGAGTGGTAAAAATTATTCACATGATACATTTAATGCCTTGACTATTATTCAACGCCAGTTGCGCACGTTATTAATTGCTCGCAAAACTGGGCAATTGAACAAAGGTGAGCAACTTGATGTTTCGGGGTTCCGAGAACAATTAGACAAAGCTAAAAATATGCTCATGCAGTCTGAAAAAATGAGGCTATTGGGACAACTTTCTGCAGGTATCGCACACGAGATCAATAACCCTGTGGGTTTTGTTCGTTCGAATATGGAAATACTCGCTGATTATATGGAAGATATTAATAATTTCTTAGTAGCCCATGCTCAAGTTGTGAAAAGTCCAGATTTGATACGCGAGTTTGAGAATATCAAACAACAATATAATATTGATTTTATTCTCGATGATATTTCAGATATTTTATCTTCTAATTCAGAAGGTGTTAATCGTATCTCAGAAATTGTCCAAGGTTTAAATACGTTTTCTCACCAAGGCGGTACACAGTTTGCCAAGGTTGATCTCGTTGAGGTGGTATCTAGAGCTTTATTAGTGGCCCAGAATGAATTGAAATATAAGCATATAATTACCAATCACATCAAAGATTTGCACCTCCCAATTTCTGGTAAACTAGGACAGTTACAACAAGTTTTCATTAACTTATTTATCAATGCGGCTCAGGCTATGCCTGATGGTGGTGAGCTCACAATTAAAGCAGTAAAAAAGGCCGATTCAATATGTATTACTGTAGCAGATAATGGCTGTGGTATGAATGAGGCTACGAAGCAGCAACTGTTTGCGCCTTTTTACACGACCAAGCCAGTTGGTAAAGGTACGGGCTTAGGCTTATCAATATCTATTGGTATAATTGAAGCCCATTCGGCCACAATAGATGTGGATTCACAACTCAATAAAGGAACAATATTTACACTGACATTTCCCAATTTTGTAGAATAAGTTTTCGCATGTTTAGTCTAGTCAAATAAGGTTATGCAAACAATGCACATTGGTCTTGCAAAAATTGCTCAATTGTTCTCAAATCTTTGTTGTCGTTTTGCCAAAGTTCCAAGTCTGCTTTTCGGTATGTGTGATAACCAGACAATAAACAATACCAACTGATTGTTGGATAGTAAGCCGCTAAACCATTGTCTTGAAGATGTTGCTGTAAATCACCATTGCTCTGCCAACAATCAATAATTTTTGCGAGAGCTGGCGTATGCTTAGCTTGGCTACGGCAATCTTGCCAATACTCTGAAGAATAGCGTCCATTTAACACATAGTGTCCCGTAATATAGTCTTTAATACCCAAAAACCGGTTTTTTATTACCTGGTTAAATTGGGTTTGATGACGAGTAGAAAATTCACCTGCGATAAAGGCACCAATAAATTGTGTAACGGTCTCTTGGACTAGATGTAATGCTGTAGCTTCTAGAGGCTCAATAAAACCTTGAGCTAGTCCCACACCAACACAATTCCCTGACCAATGTTTAGCAACTTGTCCTACTTGCATTTTTATGCGTCGAAAGCTTGTCTCCTTGGGATTAAGATTCAAATGTTCACAAAATTCAGATTCTGCATCATTAAAACTTTTATATTTACTGGAAAATACATAACCATTACCAACTCTACTTTGCAAAGGGATACGCCAAGCCCAACCCGCAGCCAATGCAGTTGCTTCAGTTTGTCCTAGTTCATGACTTTTACAAGATGTTGGCGTCGCAATTGCACAATCATTAAATAAAGAGTCTGCAAATGATTCAAAAGGAACATTCAATGTTTTTTGTAGTAAAAGACTATTAAACCCAGAACAGTCAAAAAACCAATCCCCACAAATAACTTCACCAGTTGTTGTGGTCAAGCTCAAGATATTGCCATGTTCAGCATTAGCTGATGCAATAGTTGTACTAATCGTTTCGATACCTTGTTGCTGGCCAAAACGTTTCAAATAAGCACCCAGTTTATAAGAGTCAAAATGATATCCATAGCTTGTTGCTAAACTTTGATTTGTATCATTTTTGAGTGCCGGGGATTTGTTAGCTGCCGCAAGGTAGTTTGTTAAAAAGTACCGATCTGGATGGGGCGCAGCTGCTTGACCTGATCTCAGTAAATGTGTAGCACCTAAAAATGCTTTGGCTGTCTGACCATCAGTATTTGCAGGGAAGGGATGAAAATAAGTGTTAGGGGCATATTTATGCTCGGTCCAAGCATTAAAACGGATCCCGTATTTATATGTGGCATCACATTGTGGCATCCACTCTTGCTCGCTAATACCTAATAAATCAAAAAATACTTTTAATTGAGGCGTAGAACCTTCACCAACTCCAATAATACCGATATCTGGTGACTCTATAACCCGAATTTTAAAGCTATGTTGAGCTAATTTTAAATGTAACAAATTTGCCGACATCCAACCGGCAGTACCACCTCCAAGTATGACTATGTTTTGCTGTTTTTTCATATACATCACCTGGCTAAATTTTGATTATAGCTGATAGTACTGGTTTATCTGCGATGTTCCAATAAACTCAGTGAACTGAATACGTATGCATATATTTGTTCGACTCATCAAACCTGTTTATCATGTATGGAGATTTAAAATTTAGGTTGATAATTTGATGTCACAATGTATTGCAAAAAAGGTTTTAAAACCATCTAGAAACAAATTTTCATTGAAGGTTGCTATTGCTTTAGGCTTATTGCAACTTTCTGGTTGTGCCGCTACGGTAACAAATGATGTTCAAGCAAACGCAACTGCTCCTGAATATTTTTATGGCACCCAAGAAGCCTTTGCTAAAGAAGCCATTTATTTTATCGTGACGGATCGGTTTGTCGATGGTGACCCAAGCAATAATTATCCAGACCAGGGTGGAGATTATCCAACCTTTAACATACGCTTGGATGGTCCTGACGGTCAGCATGCCAATGTCGGTTATATGGGGGGAGATTTTCAAGGGATTGTTAATAATATCGATTACCTTAAAGATTTAGGAATGACGTCAGTATGGTTGACACCGATTATTGATAATCCAGACCAAGCGTTTGCTGGTGGTGAAAAGATTACCTATGGTGGCGCTTTTAAAGATGGGAACAAAACGGGTTATCATGGTTATTGGGCTAGTAATTTTTATAAAGAAGATGAACATCTTGTTTCGCCAAATCTAAATTATAAAGCTTTGACATCTAATTTATCCGAACATGGAATCAAAACTATTTTAGATGTTGTAGCAAATCATGGCTCTCCATCATTTACGATGCCTGTTGATCAACCAAAATTCGGAGAAATTTATGATGCTGAAGGCAAGCTTGTAGCTGATCATCAAAATTTAGCACCTGATGCGCTTGACCCGCAAAACTCTTTGCATGATTTTTTTCGTAAAACACCTGACATACTGCAGCTCTCCAACTTAGATGATTCTGCACCACAGGTTATTGATTATTTGGTGAATTCCTACTTACATTGGATAGAGCAGGGTGCTGCTGGGTTTAGAATTGATACCATAAAGCATGTACCGCATCGTTTTTGGAAAATTATGGCGGACCGAATCCGGGCCAAACATCCTGATTTTTTTATGTTTGCTGAAAGCTATGATTATAATGCAAATTTCATAGCGCAACACACCTTACCCAAGAACGGACAAATTTCTGTATTAGATTTTCCAGGGCAGAAAGCTATCACTACAGTATTTGAAAACCCACAAAGTGATTTTGCTGAATTAGCAGATTATCTGCATTTGAGCCATGGTCCTTATCATAACGTGTATGACTTAACTACATTTTATGATAACCATGATATGCGTCGAATGAATGCGGATGATGCTGGATTTATTAATGCTCATAACTGGTTGTTTACGACTCGTGGTATTCCTGTAATCTATCAAGGCTCAGAATTTGGGTTTATGAAAGGCAAAGCTGAGCATCAGGGAAATCGCAATTACATTGGTCAAGAACGTCTCAATGCCGGTCGCAAACATATTATTTTTAAAAACTTAGCGCAAATTGCTGATGTGCGAAAAGCAACACCAGCACTCCAATCTGGATTACAAGTTAATCATACTCTAGCCGGAAACCAGGCCGTATTTTTCCGTGTTATTCAAACAGAACAAACGCAACAAATTGCTTTAGTATTATTAAATAAAGCAAATGCACCGCATGATTTTAAAATTACTGATATGTTGCAATCTGGTCTGTGGGAAGAGCGAGTTTCTGGCACGACTAAGCAAATTGTCGATAGTTTAAATACCACAGTGGCTGCAAATGGTGTACAGGTTTGGGTGTTAAACGAACAAGTGTCTAATCTTCAGTTGTTAGACAAACTTCGACATGCCATGGCGTATAAGTAAGTAGCTTGTAAGAAGTAGTTAAAAAAACTTAACTACTTCTACGGATCACTATTTCAGTGGGTAACAGCATGTCTGATGCAGTTTCCCCTTCGATTAGTCGCAATAATTTATCGACTAAAACCTTGCCAGCTTTTTGGGTGTCTTGTTTTACGGTGGTTAATGGTGGATTAGTAAACTCACTGACTGGGATGTTATCAAAACCTACTACCGCAATATCCCCAGGACAGCTTAGTCCCTTAGCTTGCATAGCACGTTGGACACCAATGGCAATTAAGTCACTAGCACACACAATTGCGTCAGGTAATATTCCTTCTTCGAGCAACATTTCCATGGCTTCTTCGCCAGCTTCTAGAGTGAAAATAGCATCGAATTGTCCAATAAACTTATCGATAAGGTTGTGCTGAATGAGTGCGTTTTCCATGCCTTGAAAACGGGCTTTAAATTCAGGTGCACCAGAGTCAGTCACTCCAATAAATGCAAAACGTTTACGACCACGTTGAATCAAATGTTCAGTAACCAGATAGCCACCTTGGTAGTTGTGACAACCTACTGATATACCAGGATGGTTCGGGTCATGAGCCCCCCAACGCACAAAATGTGTTTCTTGTTTTTCAAGTTGCTCTAGTTTTGACTGATAGTCTAGATAATCACCATATCCCAGCAAAATGATACCGTCGGCTTTGTTTGAATCTTCATATTCAGCATGCCAGTCATCCTGTAGATTTTGAAAGGATACTAAAAGGTCATAACCGGCAGTTGAACAAGCTTTCGTTATAGCACCTAGCATAGAAATGAAAAAAGGATTAATTTGGGAGTCGTCAGAAGATGGATCTTCAAAAAGTAACAAAGCGATAGTTTTAGAGCGTTGTGTTCTAAGACTGCTAGCGTTTTTATCGACTTTATAATTAAGTTCATTGGCAATACGTTGAACTTTTTCTCGAGTTTCCTCATTAACGAGTGGAGAATTACTTAACGCACGAGAAACGGTTGACTGAGAAACCCCAGCCCTATGCGCTATATCAAAAGAGGTTGCTTTACTTTTCATGAACACAGTCTGCTTAATCATCATGTTACGACTATACAAGCTTTATGCATAAAAACAATAAATTATGCAAAGCGTGACGTAACTATATACCAAAGCCGATATAGTGGTATAATTGCATAATAATAATTGCCTAATAAACAAGGAATTTCACATGAGTGATGATTTAGCACCACGTCCAAGTAACTTTATCCGTCAAATTATCGATAAAGATCTGGCTCAAGGTGTTCATCAATCAATCCAAACGCGTTTCCCACCAGAGCCAAACGGCTATTTGCACATAGGTCATGCTAAATCAATTTGTCTGAATTTTGGTATAGCTAGTGATTATTCAGGTAAATGTAACTTGCGTTTTGATGATACAAATCCAGAAAAAGAAGATATTGATTACGTCAATTCTATTATGGAAGATGTCTCATGGTTAGGGTTTTCTTGGGATGGTGATGTCTGTTATTCATCAAATTATTTTGATGCTTTATATGGCTTTGCTCATGAATTGATCAGTAAAGGTCTAGCATACGTTGATTTTTCAAATCAAGAAACGATGCGAGAATTACGAGGTACTTTAACGAAACCTGGTCAAAATTCACCATACCGCGATACTACTATTGCCGAGAATACCGACCTCTTTAACAAGATGAAGGCAGGTGAATTTGCCGAGGGTGAATGTTGTTTGCGTGCCAAAATTGATATGGCATCACCTTTTATGTGTATGCGTGATCCAGTGCTATACCGAGTAAAATTTGCACATCACCATCAAACCGGTGATGCCTGGTGTATTTACCCAATGTATGATTTTACGCACTGTATTTCTGATGCATTGGAAGGAGTTACACATTCGTTGTGTACACTTGAGTTCCAAGATAATCGTCGTTTATATGACTGGGTAATCGATAACATAACCATAGATACTACACCACATCAATACGAGTTTTCACGTCTAAACCTAGAATATACGGTGTTATCTAAGCGTAAATTAATTGATTTAGTAGAACAGGAGCATGTTACTGGTTGGGATGATCCTCGTATGCCAACTATTGCTGGATTACGTCGTCGTGGTTACACACCTGCAGCCATTCGTGAGTTCTGTTTGCGCATCGGCGTTACCAAAATGGATAATTTAGTTGAAATGGGAATGCTTGAAGCTTGTATTCGTGATGACCTTAATGTCCATGCGCCGCGTGCAATGGCAGTATTAGATCCTATTAGGCTAATTATAGAAAATTTCCCAGAGGGTGAAACACAAATACTACAAGCGCCTAATCACCCATCTGATGAAAGTATGGGAACACGTGATATTCCATTTACGCGTGAAATTTTTATCGAGGCAGAAGATTTTCGTGAAAGTGCTAATAAAAAATTCAAACGTTTAGTAATTGATAAAGAAGTACGTTTAAGAAATGCCTTTTATGTAAAAGCTAATTCAGTTGACAAAGATGCAGATGGCAACATAACCACTGTGTATTGTACTTATGATCCTGATACATTAGGAAAAGATCCTGCTGATGGGCGTAAAGCAAAAGGCGTCATTCACTGGGTGAGCGCAGAACACGCAGTTCCTGCTGAGATTTGTTTGTATGACCGTTTATTTTCAGTGCCTAATCCTGCCGCAGAAGATGACTACCTAAGCGCGTTAAACCCTGATTCATGCATCATTAAAAATGGCGTTGTCGAGCCATCATTAGCCAATGCAGACGTGGGTGCCGGCATACAATTTGAAAGAACTGGATATTTCACACGTGACAAAGAACTTTCTGTTCTCAGATTTAACCGCACGGTAGGGCTTCGCGATACGTGGGAAAACAAATCATAAGCCAGCTAAATTAGGATGTACGTAACTGATATAACGTACATCCTAATACTTCTTATTTATTCGAGCTTTTACTTAGGTAAAATACGGTTAACTCAAAAAAATTACTTTGGCTGGCAATCAATACTTTCGCCATTGACACTTTTTGAAGCATCAGACATCAGAAATATGTAGTAAGGCATAATCTCAATAGCAGGTGTCACATGGGCAGATTTTTCAGCTGGAAATGCCTTGGCTCGCATGTCTGTTTGCGTCGCTCCAGGGTTTAGACAATTGATACGTACCGAGCTGTTTTTATACTCATCGGCTAGCACTTGCATCATTCCTTCTGTTGCAAATTTAGAAATGCTATATGTTCCCCAGTATGCACGTCCAGTTCTGCCCACACTTGATGTTGTATATATTAATGACGCAGCAGCCGCTTTTTGTAAAACAGGCAGAAGTGCTTGAGTCATATGAAACTGACTGTTTAAGTTGACTTGCATGACTTCATTAAACTCGTCTGCTTCAATTTGCGTAAAAGGACAGAGATTGCCTAAAACACTTGCATTAAACAGTAAGCCGTCAAGATGTCCGTATTGATCCACTAACATTGCAGCCATGTCTTGATAGTTTTTGGCAGTGGCGCCTTGCATATCTAGAGGGATAATTCCAGGCTCTAGACCTCCTGCAGCCATTATTTCATCATAAGTAGCTTCTAGGTGTTTTACCGTTTTACCTAGTAAAATCAATTCTGCCCCATGGGCAGCATAAGAAAGAGCTGCTTGTTTGCCAATACCACGACCAGCACCTGTAATGAGAATTTTTTTGCCTGCCAGTGATGAAGAAGATAGGTTAGGAACTTTTATAGCCACGGTTGTACCATTATTGTTATGTCTTTGATGTTATCCATTATAAAAATGAAACGCATTAACAACTAGCTTTATTTTAAGAAATTCAACTCTTTGCCAAATAAATATAAAAAGATGTTACATATCGTTAACAAACCTTTGCAAATTTGGCTTAAAGGCAATAGAATTGTGGTAAGGCTAACTGGTCTAAACACTTTTGCATGAATGCAAGTGTTCCAAAAAATAACAACAAAACGACTCTTAGGGAGATACAATGAAAAAATTGTTTATTAGTTCCAGTATTGCGACAGCTCTAGCACTTGCTGGTTGCGGCGGTGGTGAAACAATCTCAGACTTACAAGCTGAAACACCACAAGTATCGCCAGCATCCAGAGTTCTTTTCGACCCTGCAGCTGGGAATTTAAATATTCCTAATGACTTATTAATGTTACCAGGCGATGATGGTTTTTTTGATTACACATTGAACATACCAGTTGCCGATCCAAGTGATTATTCTGACCCACAAAATGCATTAAATGTTTTAGACGGTTGGTCAACTAACCAACCTTTTGTTATTGAAGTTATTACGCCGCCAAATGTTGGTTTAGATGCATCGACACTTTCTTCAGGTGTACATTTATTTGAAGCGACCTTAGGCTTAGACCAATCGGATCCTACTTGTGCTGCAATCCCAATCCCTTCTGCTGGTTGTAAAATTGGCGATAAATTACAATTTGGTGTGGATTATGTTGTTCAGTTATTAGATGCTGATACAATTTCTTTTGTACCATTGCGACCTCTAAAACCTGCTAAAGGTCATATGTTAGTGATTACAGAAGACCTAATGGACACAGCGGGTAATCCGGTTAAGGGCTCGACAACTTGGAATTTAGTCCGTCAAAATATCGCAACAGCGCCACTTGCATCTGAATCACAACTTAGCTTACAAGGTTTAGTGAATACGTATATCGATTCACTGGCGACTGTTGGTCTTAATCGCGAAGAAATTTCTTATGCGGCTGCTTTTACAACGCAATCCACCTCAACTGTATTAGAAACGATTAAAAAAGTCATGGTAGGTGAATTTGCAGCTCGAGCTGCAGCTGGTGATCCGACTGCGGGCACAGCCTTACCAGCTATTATTGCAACTGATGTACCGGTTGCACCTAATGCAATGGAAGCGCTTGGTTTAGTTAGTAATGAAGCCGTATCAGGTGCAGTTGCTCAAGGCATTGCTGGGTTACCTGAGGCTGCGGCAGCACTAGTGCCAGCTATTCAAGGAACTGACTTTAGCGCCATGAAGACATGTGCGGGATTATTAACATCTGCTGCGGGTGGCTTTGGTAGCTCAATCCCTGAAATTAACCAGTTTGCGGCAGGACTTGCTACAGGTATTTTAGGGCAGGGTGCAGGTCCTTTCTGTGCCGCAAAACGCGCACAAGCTACTATCAGTCTACCTCATTACTTAGCCATTCCTCGTGCAGACAACCCACTAGCGCCAGTTTCTGAGTTTATGACAGCAGCATGTGATAGTGGTATCGTCCTAGCTGGTTTTGCTGGTCTTCCTGCAGAGGTGCAAGCTACATATACGCCAGGTCCAAATGATGCTTCTTGTCAGGCTGTTGGTTTACGTGACTTGCGCAATGATGCCGGCACCTTAGATCGTGATCGCAACCTAACTAAATTTAGTCCAGTACCACAGCCTAAAGGCGGTGATAACGGTAACATGACCTTAGACGTACAAATTACTGTACCTGACCCCGTTGCTGCAGGAGCACTTGGTTTCACTATAGCTGAGCCTGACGCTGGATGGCCTGTAGCTATTCTTTATCATGGTATTACTCGCCAAAAAGAAGACATGTTAGCTATCACTGGAACATTATCATTAGCAGGTATTGCAACTATCGCTATAGATCACCCTTTACATGGTTCTCGCGGATATGACCTAGATGGTAATGGTGTTGATGATTTGAATGCAACTACGGTTTCTGCTACGCACTATATGAATCTACAAACATTACCAACGGCTAAAGGCAACTTAACTCAATCAGTTTCCGACTTGTTGGGTTTACGTCTTGGTTTAAATGCACTAGTAGATACAACAGTATCAGGTATGGTGAACCTGGATGCATCTAATGTATCGATCATGGGGGTATCGTTAGGTGGAATTACTGGTGGTAATTTTGCAGCAGTTGCAAACACATCGATGGGTGGTGATTTAGCCGCCCTTGATAGTATGTTTGCGGTAAATGCAGCAGCATTAGAGTCACCAGGAGCTGGAACAGCTGCGTTCTTACTAGAATCAGCTAGCTTTGGTCCATTGATTAAATCATTATTACTTGAGCAATCGAGCCCTGAGTTTGCCGGTTTAGTCGCTAGTACTTATCCAGATGGTGCGACCGAAGATCAGAAAAGTGCATTAGTGGCACCTTTCTTCGCACAATTATCAGACGCTCAAGCTGCAGCTATCAATGCAGTATTCAGTCAGTTCTCTTTTGCGGCACAAACATCGTTAGATGCTGCTGACCCTATCAGCTATGTTGGGACTTTAGGTGCGAATACACCAACGCTAGTCCAAACTGTTGTGGGTAATGGTGCTGATAACTTACCAGATCAAGTGATTCCAGTATCAACTCCGTTCCCACTAGCAGGACAAGATGCCTATGTAGAACAAGCAGGTTTAGTGCAAGCATCGTCTACGATAGCTCCGCAAGCAGACCCTATTAAAGCTTATGTTTTATTTAATGAAGGGGCCCACGGTTCTTCTTTAAGCCCAGCATCTAGTGCAGCAACAACGACTGAAATGCAGATGCAAATTGCAGCATTCTTGGCATCTAAAGGCAGAACATTGCCAATTACAAATACCAGTATTGTTGTTAACTAATTCTTTTAAAAGGATATTATGTTAGAGAGCCCCTTAGCAGGGGCTTTTTTTTGTCTAATATTTATAATTTTAACTGTCATTTTTTATTATTCATTGACTATGCGTATGGCATTTCATTACGGGTTCTTATTAGCAAGTCAAACTGGTGCTTTATAAATAGTAAAAAATCTTACCTGAATTGTTTATCGTCCTTAATGAATGTAAATTATTTGTAAATTCCAAAGTGCTGCGTTATGTTTAATTAGAATAAAACGGAGTAATATAATGAACATAAATAAAAATTCAGTTACATTTCGTACACAATCAATGTTTAAACCAGCACTTATTGCACTAGCCTGTACTACTTCCATATTTTTAGGTGGCTGCAGTGGCGATCCTGTTGAATCTTTACCCCCCACAACAATAATTCCTCCAGTACCAGTTACCCCTGTGACACCATTACCTGCTTTTGACAGTGATGGTGCACTAGCTGCAAATATTCGGTGGACAACATACGGTGTTCCACATATTACCGCTGATAATGTAGAAAGTATGGCCTTTGGGGTCGGTTACGCGTTTGCCAATGACAATATCTGTGTTCTGGCAGACCAAATTATCAAATTTAATTCTGAAAGAGCAAAATATTACGGGCCTGATGAGGTACCAGGAAGTGGTGACTCAGCACATATTATTAATGATTTTGGATATTTAACCGTTGGTATTAAAGAATACGCTAAGACAGGTATGTCATCATTATCTGCAAATACTCGAGCCATGCTTTCTGGTTATACCAAAGGGTTCAACAAATATCTTAATGATACTGGTGTTGCTAATATTGACCCAAGTTGCGCTAATCAACCTTGGGTAAAAGATATTAGCGAAGAGGATATGCTAACTTACGCTCTGGGGATAGCGTTATTACCTGGCGCGGCTAATTTCTTACCTGCTATGTTCGCAGCAGCTCCTCCCGGTGAATCTTTCTTACCTTATCCTGTTGCATCTGCTAAAACCAATGATCCAACTAAACTACTTAAATCTAGTGAGCAACTTCCGTTTACCGTTGAGCCGGAAATTACTTTACCTGAACTCAATCCTAAAGATTTGGGTTCAAATGGTTGGGGTCTTGGTTCAGATATGACTGAAAATGGTATGGGTATGGTGTTAGCTAACCCGCATTTTCCGCATACTGGAAATTTACGTTTTTGGCAATTCCACACTACAATTCCTGGTTACTTAAATGTCATGGGGGGCTCATTGATGGGAGTTCCAGGTGCAGTTAATATCGGATTTAACGAGAATGTAGCATGGACGCATACATTCAGCACAGCAGAGCATTTTGTGGTATATCAATTAAGCATTGATCCTTCCGATCAAAGTGCAACAAGTCATTTAGTCGATGGTCAAAAACGTGGAATTTTTGCTAAAGAATTAGTTATCGATGTGGCAACAGGCCCAAATTCTTCTTTGCGTTTGGGTAAAACTGCTTACTACACAAATTATGGTCCGATGGTGACTGTTCCTGGTAATTTTGAGTGGGATAGTATTAATGCTTTTGCAATTAAAGACGCAAATTTACCTAACTTTGATATTGTTGATCATTGGTTTGCTATGAATCTCTCTAACAATATGGATGAGTTTAAACAAGCCTTTAAAGATTATGACGGCGTTATTTTTAACAACACCATGGCGGCATCAAAAGACGGTCAAGTTTTTTACATTGATGACTCAACAGTTCCTGGATTAACTGATACTGCACTCAATCAATTAACTACCAATCCTGTACTTGTTGCTACTCGTGCAGCAGCAGGTTTTACTGTATTACCTGGTTTCATATCACAAATGGATTTCGTTGGCCCAGTACCTTATGCGCAAGCCCCTAAATATGAAGGGACTGATTATGTACAGAACTCCAATGACAGTTTTTGGTTAACTAACTTAGATAACCCAATTACCGGTGTATCCCCATTATTTGGTCAGATAAATAATGAACAATCTTTGCGTTCACGCATGGCACATTCTTTGTTGGCCAATGCATCGGGTACTGATGGATTATTTAACTCTCAAGAAGTAGAAGAAGCATTATTAGGTAACCACAGTTACTTAGCGGATAGTGTATTAGATGATTTAGTGGCAGCATGTAGTGTTAGAGAATCTACTCCGGTTGATGTAAATGGCGTCAGTGTTGATATCTCTGCAGGCTGTTCTGCCCTAGCATTATGGGATGGACGTATGAATACAGGCAGTACTGCTGCGCATTTGTTCAGAGAGTTCGCTTTTGCATTTCGTCTTGCTCCGCAATGGGTAAATCCGTTTGACCCAACGGACCCAGCTAACACACCTAATACATTAGCAATAAATGAGACTACTATGAAGCATTTTGCGCATGCCATTTTAAATGTACAGACTGCTGGTATTGCTTTAGACGCCACTCTTGGCGAAGTTCAATTTGTTGAGCGCAGTACTCCAGCAGGACTAGCGACTGGTAATAAACTGCCATGGGGTGGAGCACACAATGTTGAAGGTGGTTTTAATGTGTTCGATACTGATATTGGCAATAATGGTACATTATTACCTAGACATGAGTATGTAACATTACCCAATACACGTTTATCAGCTGATGGGGAAGGCTATCATATTACTTATGGTAGTAGTTGGATGACGGTTGTTAATTTCACTGAAAATGGTCCTCAAGCCAGAGGCCTGCTAAGTTATTCACAGTCTCATGATGTTAACTCTGATCACTATTTAGACCAGACAATTTTGTATTCTGCACAACCAACATTACGTCCTATGTTTTTTTCTGAAGCGGATATTGAAGCCAATATTGTAATGGAAATGGATATATCGACGGTACCAACAGGCCAGTAGGCAATGTTTAGCAAATAATTTACTTTACGTTACAAACTTTGGAAGTAAAACCGTTTAAAATATTTTTTAAACGGTTTTTTTCGTTTAGACTATATTAGTAAATCTAAATAAATGGAGCATAGATTGGAATTTTTTTACGAATATGGCTTGTTTTTAGCAAAGGCATTAACAGTAGTTATCGCTTTGGTATTGAGCTTTGGAGCCATGATTTCATTGGCAATGAAACAATCTGGGAACAAAGCTGAGAAAGGGCATTTAGAGTTTGTTTCATTAAGTGATAGTTATGATGATTTGACGCAATACGCAAAACGTAGTTTGCTCTCTGACGCAGAGTTAAAAGCCTTTGAAAAGGAAGAAAAAGCGAATGCTAAAGCGGAGAAAAAAGCAGCAAAACAAGCGTTGAAAAAAGGTTCACTAGGTGTTGCTAAAGCAAAGGCTAAGCTGGCTGAGGGTGAACCTTCTGCTGGGGATACTAATACACATAATGTTTTCGTGATTGACTTTACTGGTTCAATGCAAGCTGATGAAGTTGAAGCATTACGCAGAGAAGTCACTGCAGTTTTATCAGTTGCTACTCCAGAGGATGAGGTTGTCATTCGCTTAGAAAGTGGAGGGGGCGTTGTGCATGGTTATGGGCTTGCTGCAGCGCAGTTACAACGCATTAAAGATGCGAATGTGAAATTGACAGTGACAATTGATAAAGTAGCTGCAAGTGGTGGGTATATGATGGCGTGTGTTGCTGACCGTGTAATTTGTGCAAATTTTGCCATTATTGGTTCAATTGGTGTGGTAGCGCAAATACCAAATATTCATAAGTTGTTGAAGAAAAATGATGTAGATATAGAAATGCACACCGCCGGTGAATATAAACGTACTTTGACAATGCTCGGTGAAAATACTGATGAAGGTCGAGCTAAATTCAAAGCAGAGCTGGAAGCTGTACATGTTATGTTTAAAGACTTTGTATCAAAAAATCGTCCTGAATTAATGATTGATAAAATAGCTACTGGTGAATACTGGTATGGCTTAGAAGCTTTAAACAAAGGTCTTGTAGATAACTTGTCTACTTCTGATGATGTACTATTGGAGTTAAACAAAACCAACAAAGTGTACGGAGTGAAGTATGTCGAGAAGAAAAATTTGGCAGAGAAACTAGGCTTTGCTGCTGAAGGTGCTTTGTTACGTATATTTAATAAGGTTTTATCAGGTTCCATCAAACCAAATTATTGATTCAAGCTTAAAAAAATAAAACATAACTTTAAATAAAAACGATATTTAAAAACAAAAAAAGCCTTCTTGATATAAATTTCTAATAAGAAAATACATTTCGAGAAGGCTTTTTTTATTGAAAAGGATTGTTAAGACTAGCGCGGGGGACGACTACCTGGTGCAGAATTTAATACATTTTCCTGCCACCAATCTTTTACTGAAAAGTTTGACTTCTTAGCAGTTTTTGTTACTTTTGAGGATGTTTTCTTGGGCGTCGAAGTTTTCTTTTTTGCAGGTGCTTTTTCTACGGATGTAGCTTTTCCACCTAAAGCCGATAATTCAGCCGCCATTTCTGCCAAAGCTGCTAAACGTAGATTTTTGCCGCCATCAACACTGTACCAACCACCTTTCGCTTCGATAGTTGGTGCTTTTCCATTAGCTGAAGTATATGCTTGGGTAAACTGTTCGATAACCTGCTCTTTGTCTAATTTACTCATAAGAATTTTTTAACCTTCAATAAATGTTAATTTATATGAGTTTTATAACTCTTTTTGTTAAAATTGTCTAATTCTACTATTTTGAGTTAATAATGTATGCAACGTGATGAATTAGTTAGCACTCTGAACTCGTACCTTTCAAGCGATTTAATCCAAGATTATTGTCCTAATGGGCTGCAAATTGAAGGTGCTCAAAGTGTACAAAAAATAACCACAGGT